>AUXO017735035.1_pt1 | contig 143387 bp, 132 predicted proteins | sample 768731 | NCBI WGS metagenome assembly AUXO01 (sample SAMN02715735, study PRJNA202380) | gut metagenome | biome: sheep rumen | host: Ovis aries | place: New Zealand: Palmerston North
TTAACACACATGCCTTTCACGCATGCATTTATGGGTTCGAACCCCGTACGGGTCACCATCTAATAATAATCGCGAACAACTAAATTGTTGTTCGCTTTTTTATTTAAATTATCTTTCAAATAAATAATTTTTTATATATAATAATTATAGTAAAGGAGATTTTATTTATGAATCATATAAAAACAGATAAAGCACCAAAGGCAATCGGGCCATATAGCCAAGCAATATTATCTAATAATATGCTATTTATATCAGGACAGCTTGGATTAAATCCAACTACTATGGAGCTTGCTTCATCTATTTTAGATCAAGCATTTCAATCATTTACAAATATAGGTGAAATCCTTAAGGAAGCTGGATTGAGTTATGATGATGTAGTAAAAACTACAATATTTATTACTGACATATCTAAGTTTAGTGAGGTAAACGAAATATACGCTACATTCTTCAAGAATAATCCTGCTCGTTCTTGTGTTGAAGTAAGTAAACTTCCTAAGGGTGCTTTAATTGAATGTGAAGCAATTGCTGTAAAGCGTTAAGCAACAAATTTGACAAAATGTATCTATATAGTGTATTATATAAGTAGGATTAGGGATAATCCTTAAAAAAAATCCCTGGTGAATATTTGAACACACATCAAATATTTTCCAATAATCTTTTCCAAACCCCCTTTAAAAAAAGCCTATGAGAAATCATAGGCTTTTTCTTTTCTTAATGAAGATGCTTTAAAACATCTACACAAATATTTGCACTTCTATTAGATGCTTCATCCTCAAATTTTGCATATTCTGCTTCTTGATTAGGAGAATCAATAGAATCTGATATAAATCTAATTGAAGCAAATGGAGTTTGGTATAAATAGCATATTTGTGCTACTGCACAACCCTCCATATCAATTCCAAAATAATCATTATTCGCAGGAATATAATTTAACATTTTTCTATCAGTGATAAATGAATCCCCTGTAAGAATTGTTCCTTCATAGTAATTAATATTTAATGATTTTAGTGCCCTTTCAATATCCTTAACAACTCTAGAATCTGATAAATAATATTTAGGCATACCAGGAACCTGTCCTAGTGCATAGCCAAATCCTTGGGCATCAACATCATGATATACTAATACATTACCAATTAAAACATCAGATGTTTTAAGTGGGTCAAGGCATCCTGCTATGCCTGTATTAATTACAACATCAGGCTTATAAATATTACATAATAATGATGTAGCATGGCTTATATTTGCCTTACCTACACCTCCACGAACTACTACAGCTACATTCTCTCCAACCTGAGCCTTATAGAACTTAACACCTGCAATAACACTTTTCTGATAATTTGTAAGTGATTCCTTAATTAGCTTTACCTCTTTATCCATAGCAGCTATTATACCAATAATCATTTTAGTTACCTCCAACAATTCTAGTTTTTTGCCATTTTCCACTTTTAAATCTTATAAGGAAAATAATTGCTCTCATACATTCATCAAGAGCCATAGCAATCCAAACTCCTATAATACCATATCCCAGAATACTTTTAGATCCTAATATAAATGAACCTCCAACTGCAACTACCCAACAGAATATAACACTTAAAACTGTAGGGAATAATACATCCCCTGATGTCTGCATAGTTCTTACAAATATTATATTAAATGCTCTTCCAACCTCTAATACTAAATCACAAATCATTACCTTCTTTGCGATATCAAGAAGCTCCTTATCCACAATATCAAACATACGGAAGCAAGGATCACTAAATATAACCCATATAAAGGCTATAAGAGTTGATGTTATAACACCAAGTATTAGTGTTTGCCACACCTTCTTCTTAGCACTATCTATATCTCCTCTTCCAAATAGCTCACCTATTACAACCTGCATTGATAAGGAAATTGATTCAGTTATAAGATATGTAACCATCGCAAGCATTGATGCATATGTTTTAACATTTACAATATCTGTCCCATAGGAATTAATAACTATTAAAATTATAAGCTGTGATGCCTGATATGATAACGATTCAGATGAAATAGGAACTCCAATACCAACATATTTTCTTATATATCCTGCATGTAAAAACAATGATAGCTTAAATTTAATACCTACTTTTATTGTATAAATAATTGCCATTAAAATCAAGCCTATAAAACGAGATATAGCAGATGCCATGGCAACTCCTACTATTTGATATTTTGGAATTAATAAAAGATTTCCTAAAATATTTAAAATATTAACTACTACATTTATAATCATAGATTCTCTCATACATGAATTAGCCTTAAGGAAGGCTGCAAATGTAATAGATATAAGCTGCATAAATATAAGGCTTCCTGTAATCATTAAATATTTTACAGCCTCATTATATGCATCACTAGGACATCTAATCCATTTAAGGAAGAATCTTCCAAACAATAATAGTATTAATGATATTATAATTGATGAAATTAAATTAAAAAAGAAAGCTGTAGAATATACCTTATTCTCACCCTCCTTATTCTTACTTCCCTTAAACTGAGTAATAAGAATAATTGAGGCACTACTAAAAATTGTAAAAGCATTTATAACAATATTTAATATACTATTCGCATTTGTAATAGCTGTTACAGCTGTGGGATATTTTCTCATCATTATTTGATCAGAGTATCCTACAATAAGCTGTAATAAAAGCTCTAGAAACATAGGAATTGCAAGAATTAATAAATATTTAAAGCTTCTAAGCTTTTTTCCTCTTTCTTCAAAATTTATATCTACATTTTGTGTTTGTTCCATATAAATCACCTTTATAGCAAGAAAGATTATAGCACTTTAAAAAATATTTTCAATTAATCTAATAAAAAAAGGCCTTAAGGCCTTTAATTATTCTTGTGCAAGTATTGTTACATTAACTGTCTTAGGAAGCTTCTTAAGCTCTAGGACAAGCTCCTCAACACTTATTTGAAGCTTAATAGTATCAATCATAATTGTAATATAGGCATAACGAGTAACTGGTGTATCCTGGTTAATAGTTATAATATTACAGTTATGCTCTGCTATCTTTGACAATACATTAGATAACGCACCATATTCATTATCCACCTGAACAAGGAAAATGGCTCTTTTTCCCATTCTTTTAGGTGGAGTCATTACATGATCAGCATACTTATAGTATGTGCTTCTTGAGATTCCAACTATCTTACAAGCTTCACTTACTGAAATCTTTTTCTCTTCAATAAGCTCTTTAGTTTTATATGCTTGAATAAAAGCTTCAGGTAGGGCATCAATATGAACTAATAGGCTATCCTTCATATTACTCAACTAAATTATTATAGATAACCTTGATTGCCTTCTCAAAGTCTTTATTGTCAACACCAATAATGATATTGAACTCATGTGAACCTTGGGCAATAACCTTAACAGAGATACCGTTATCCCCTAATACAGCGAATACCTTTCCACTGAATCCTGGCTTATATGCCATGTTCTTTCCAACGACAGCAACTAGAGCAATATTATTTTCAGTTTCAACTGAAACAATATCCTCAATCTCATTTAAAGCCTCCATAACCTTATATCTAATCTTCTCTAATGATTGAGTTTCAACAACAAAACTGAATGCATCAACTCCTGTTGGAACTAGCTCGATATTAAGATTAAATTTCTTGAAAATATTAAATATTTGAGATAATACATCAATCTTCTTAGCAAATCTCTTCTTAATTACCATAATTGATGTGAAATTCTTCTTACCAGCAAGACCTGTAATTGCAGTATCAGTTTGATAATCTGTAGCCGAAATAATAGTTCCAGCATCCTCAGGAGCATTTGTATTTCTAATATTAATTGGAATATTAGAATCCTCAATTGGGAATATTGCATCCTGGTGTAGTACTGAAGCTCCCATATAAGAAAGCTCACGAAGCTCCTCATATGTAATCTTTGTAATCTTACGAGGATTATCAACTACTCTAGGGTCTGCCATAAGAATTCCTGAAACATCAGTCCAGTTCTCATAAACCTCTGCCTCTAATGCACGAGCAACGATTGAACCAGATACATCAGAACCTCCACGGCTGAATAGATGAATCTCTCCTGTTTCATATGAACCATAGAAACCAGGCATTACAAATAAATCATCCCCTGCAGCTTCCTTAATAAGCTTAGTAGTCTCATTATAATTTACACTACCATCAAAATTAAATCTCATAACATCAGCTGCATCAATGAACTTGCATCCGATATATGAAGCCATAAGCTTAGCAGCAAGATATTCACCACGAGATACAAGATAATCTTGATTTAATACCTTCATATTCTTCTCAATTGTATCAAATTCTGCTTGTAGGTCTAAATCAAGGTTTAAATCATTTTTAACCTCAAAATATCTTTCCTTAATTTGATTAAAAATTGAATCATAATTAACTTTATACTTAATATGTGCAAATAATAGATAAAGTAGGTCTGTAATCTTATTATCAGTAGACTTAGACTTACCGATAGCTGAAACTACAACTCCTCTTCTTTCAGGGTTTTGGATAACGATATCTCTAACCTTCTTAAATTGTGTGGCATTCGCCATTGAACTTCCACCAAATTTACATACAATACTCATATTTATTTTATCTCCTATTCTATAATCGCACCATCATGCGCAATTGTAAGCTTATATACCTTAAAATCCTTGAAGCTATCAAATGTATTTCCAATATCTTCCTTAGATATTACAAGAAGTGTTGGACCAGCTCCTGATATAGCAAATGCATAACCCTTGCTATGAGCAAGTTTTTTAATTTCCATTGAATCCTTAATTAAAGGCATTCTATAAGGCTCATGTGCCTTATCATCTAAAAGATCTACAATCATCTCTAAATCACCCTTGCTAAAAGCATATGGGATATTTGCGACTCTTGACGCATTATGCGTAATATCTGCATAAGATAATTCCTTAGGTAATACTGCACGAGCTTTAGATGTTTGAAGCTCAAAATTAGGAACAAGTAAATTAAATTTTAAATCAGCTGAAACATCATAACGCACAGGCTTATAAATATCATTAGCCTTGTATGAAGCAATAAGTCCTCCAAACATTGCAGGAGCAATATTATCAGGATGACCTTCAATAGCTGTAGCTATTTGGAAGCATTCATCATATGAAAGCTTATCCTTTAAGAAATATTTAGCAGCTAAAACTCCTGCTACAATACATGTAGCACTTGATCCAAGACCTCTTGATGTAGGAACCTCCTGATCAAGCATATAAATCTTCACTGGATAGGCATTCATCTTTAAATAATCAAAAGCCTTTTTGTATGAACTACATACAAGATTATGATGTGGATTTGAATATCTTCCTTGGAAATCAACCATTTCAAAATGGTCTGATCTTTCAAATCCAAACATATTATACATTGTAAAAGCTACACCTAGAACATCAAAACCAGGTCCTAGATTAGCAGATGTTGCAGGTACCTTAATCTTAATCATCAAGCTCACCTACTACCTTCTTAAGGTTATCATAGGTTTTATCTAAATCCCAAACCTCTCTTAGGTAGTCTGACTTAACACTATTAAGTGCAAGAATTCTTGGATCAGGTACTACTCCTGTCATCTTAGAAATTGTATTAATATTATCAAATTCATCAGCAGATGGAGTAATATCTAATGCCTTGCATATAGTATCACTAAACTTATAAGGATTAGCTGTAGATAGGATTACAGTAAATGTATCATCACCAGTCTCCTCCTTATACTTCTCAAAGCATCCATAAGCTACTGCAGTATGAGGATCCATTAAATGCTTAGTCTTCTTATAAACATCACCAATAAGCTTAACTGTTTCAACCTCATCACAAGATTCAGCTGCAAATGAAGAAAGCTCTCTTAGATACTTCTCATCTAATACATACTTCTTATTGTTAGTTAAATCCTCCATAAGCTTTTCAACATATTTTGCATCCTTTGTAATCATGAATAATAATCTTTCAAGATTTGAAGATACTAAGATATCCATTGAAGGACTATTTGTTGTATAGAAATCACGATTAGCATCATATACACCAGTTTTGAAGAAATCAGTTAATACCTTATTCTTATTTGATGCACAAATAAGCTTTCCAACAGGAAGTCCTAAAATCTTTGCGATATATCCAGCAAGGATATCTCCAAAGTTTCCTGTAGGAACACAGAAATTAACATTATCTCCAAACTTAATCTTTTGGCTATGAACAAGCTCACAATATGAATAGAAATAATAAATAATTTGTGGAGCTAAACGACCAATGTTAATTGAATTAGCACTAGATAAATCAAGAGTTGTAAACTTCTCTTGGTTAAAGAACTTCTTAACAGTTCTTTGACAATCATCAAAGTTTCCATTTACAGCAAAGCTCTTTGAATTAACTCCATTAAATGATAGCATTTGCTTCTCTTGGAATTGAGAAACTCTCTTATTAGGATATAAAACATAAATGTTTGTATTATCAATCTTTGTAAATCCATTTAATGCAGCACTTCCTGTGTCTCCAGATGTAGCTGTTAAAACAACAGTCTTCTTTGTTACACCAAGATACTTCTTTGAAAGCTCTACAAGTGATGGTAACAATGTAAGTGCCATATCCTTAAATGCGAATGTAGGTCCATTAAATAAATTAAGGAAGCTATATCCATCATAATCTACAACACTAACTGCACCCTTAGGGAAATTAACACTGCTATATGCATGATCTACTGCAGCACTAATATCTTCTGCCTTAAAATCATCGAATAAGAAGCTTAAAATCTTCTTAGCCATTTCATTATATGAAAGTGTAAGGAATGACTCATTAAATCCAATAGAATTAATGTTCTCAAAAACAAATAATCCACCCTTACTACTTAATCCCTTTAAAATTGCCTCTGCGCTATTTACTCTTTCGTTTCCTCTTGTACTAATTAACATAATTCCACCTCTAATATTCTCAATTATACCTGTATTAAAAATTTATACAAGTGTTTTCTGTAAAAAAACACATTTTATTTATTTTTGAAAATGTTTTCATCTAAATATATTTGCCAATTTCAAGAACTATTCGTTCACTTTTCGATTTTCCAAGCATTTCTATAATTTTAAATCTACCTTTTCCCCTAACTGACACAATATCATTCGGTTTGCACTCATGATTATTATTTTGTATTAATGCTTGATTGATTTTTACATGTCCAGCCTTAATAATATCCTGTGAAATTGAACGAGCAATATTATATACACCAGCTATTATTGCATCAAGCCTCATAGATGAAATAAATATCTTCTCCGTCTGTAGGGTTAAGACATTAGAAAGTTCTCCATCATATTCAACAACCTCAACGCTTTGATGCGATATAAGCCTAAGATTATTAATAATAAAATCCTTATTTTCACTTGATGCCATAATAAACACATCATTATTATTAAACAAAATATCTCCAAAAACCTCTCGCTTAATACCAAGCTCCATAAGGACCGCTAAAACTTTTCTATGGTTTAGCTCTAAATACTTTTTATTATAATTAAGCTTAAGCTTTGTTATTTTAAAATCTGGCTCATCAAGTTCAAATGGTGATATAACACATTTCTTATATTCTGCGTCATTATAGCCACCATCAAAATATAGATAGCAATCATTTCCAATAATATATTTAATTATTTCTTGCTTGCGCAAATCTAAAAACTTAAGGGTTGAAACCTTATAATTATTAATTGCGCCATCCTTAAGAGAATGTATCCTTTTAAAAAACATTTCCTCTTCATCATTAATTGGCAGCATAAAAACACCTCATCACAAAAATGATTATAACATAAAAAATAAGTGATATTAATAAATATCACCTATTTTGTAAAATAAATATTATTTTGATTCTTTTGCATCAATGAATTTTTGCTTCATAGTAGGATTATTATGTGTAAGTTTCTTAATTGTAAGGTCCTGTGCCTTATCATTCGCAAGCCTTAGCTGATTCTCTGAAGTAGTTAATGATTCCTTAACCTTTAAAAGATTTTTTATAGCCTTATCTATTTCATCAATGGCTCCTTCGAAATTCTTCTTTGCAGATTCATAATTTTTACCAATACCAACCTTGAAATCATTAAGCTTATCCTCAAAATTAGTCACATCAATATTTTGTGCCTTATATATTTCAATCTCCTTTAATGCATGTGCATTATTTAAAGCTGCATTTCTTATTAATGTTATAAATGGAATAAAGAATTGTGGACGTATTACATACATTTTAGGATATCTATATGAAACATCTACAATACCAGCATTATAGAAATCATTCTCCTTCTCAAGAGTTGTAACGATTACAGCATATTCGCATCCCTTCTTAAGCCTGTCCTTATTTAGCTTATCAAAGAAACTTTCAATTTTATGCTTTGAGGCTGTATTATCTGCCTCATTCTTCATTTCAAACATAATTGATACAAATTCAGTACCATCTAAATAATCTCTAAAAATATAATCTCCCTTAGTACCATCAGAGGCATCATTGTCCTTTTCAAAATATGCATTTGGGAATGCAAGAGTTCTAATTTGATTAAAGGATATTTCACAATGCTGTTCAAGTGTTTCACCAAGCATCTTAGTAGATTGAGCTACCTTTAAATTCTTATAGAAATCAATCTCCTTATCCTTACCCTTTAAAATTACTTCAAATTCATTTTGTGCCTTTTGAAGTTCTAAATTCTTTTGAGTTTCACTATTTTTAAGGCTAGACTTAAGTTCTTCTATTAAAAGATCCTTTTCATTAATCTTTTCTGTAAGAATAAGCTTATTTTCCACATCCTTATTCTTAAGATCATTTGAAAGCTTAAGAATATCCTCCTTATATTTAGATATTTCATCAAGATTCTCATTCTTAGCCTTTTCTATCGCAATACTAATCTCTGATGAAAGCTTCTCATTTAAGCTTTTAATCTCATTATCCTTAGATAGGATAAGAAGCTTTTGCTCGTTCTTAAGGCTTTCTATCTCCATTTTCTTCTGATCCTCAAATGAGCTAATCCTATTATTAAGCTCAGCAATCTTGGCATTAAGCAAAGACACATTCTTTTCCTCTAATCTCTTAGCCTCCTCTAATGCCTTAGCCTTTATAAGCTCCCCCTCTCTATCCTTAGCCTTAAGTGCTTCATCAAGCTTTTGCTTATAAGCCTTATTCTCTTCATTTTCTATGCTTTCTAGAATAGATGCTGTATCAACACTATTTAGAGATGTAAGATCAATTAAATCTCCTCTTGTTCCATCCTCATCAAGAATTAAAGTATTCTTATCCTTAACAATAACATTAAGCTTCTTCATATAATCAAATCCTTTCTTTCTAATACAATAATAACAAATAATAGTAAATTATGGTGTCCATTTATTGGACTCCATTATTTATTGTAAATAACTTTTATAAGATTTTTATCAATTAATTCATCCTCTAAGGCGATTGGAGTTTCCTGAAGGACAGGAATTCCTTTTTCAAGAAAAAACGCTTGTAAGGCGGTATTTACCTTCTTTAATGAGGTATTTATGATAAAACATTATCAATTATATCGCCTCATAATTTAATTATAGCATATAAAAAAGCATTCAAATATTATTTGTTATATAAAAAAATATGGTTGGTAAGCTTAGGCTTTTTATATATTCGCTTACAGCGAACCTATCATCATTCTTATTAGGGTTTATAATATTAGAATTATTAGAATATTAAAAAAGGTCTAAAGCACAAAGCTTTAGACTTTTCTTTTACTCCTCATATATTATAGAGTCGTTATTTTCATCATTTGTAATATCCTTAACATTCTTCTCCCAATTAAATCTTAGGTATGATAATAAAACAATCATTATTGGTATTAAAAGGAATAAATAAAATGAGCCTTGTATTTTATAATCATAATTAATACATATAATTATAAATGAAGCTACAAAGGCTATTGAGATAATTGTATCTACAATAAGTCCTAATAATCCTTTTATAAATATTGAAGAAATAAATGTAAGTAAAGCTATTATAGGTAATGATATAGAATATATTAATTCCTTATCCTTTAATAAATTAAATAATGTGTAGTAGGTTGTATCATCATCAATTGTAACCTCTCTTAAGGCAAGCTTTATATAAAATACAATAGCTATAACCGTAATTGCAAGGCTAAATGATACAAATGGGTTTATATTAAATCTTGAAGGTATAGGCTCTGCATCAATTGTTTGCATGAAGCCTTCATTTTTCTCTAAGAATCTAAATAATGGGATTCCAATTAATGAAACTACTACAAACTCTCCAATAAATACTGTAAACATAGTAAAGGCTATAGGAAGGTCATATACTATAGCAAGCTCTAGGCCTACTATTATTCCATTAGCGATTGATGGAAATAATGATGATAGCTCAAGCTTCTTAATAAATAGCATTGGAATTGCTGCGACTACAGTCGCAAGTGTTCCAAATAATATATCTACAAATCCTACAGGAGAGAATAGATTAGATACAAAGCATCCTAAGATAAGAGATATTGCATATCTTCTTTTGTATACTATAAGAAGCATTAATGCCTCACTTATTCTAAATTGTACATCACCATATGATAACGGTGAAAGTCCAACTGTAAGTATTACATAAATGGCCGCTACCATTGATAATACTACTACATCTTTAATAGAAATATTTTTCATATATAATCTCCTACATTATGATACTAACTGATTCTTACCATTCTTTTTTCCATTATAAAGCTTTGAATCAGCAAGACGTATCCATTCATCTAAATCAATACCATCCTCATAGCTTTGCGCACCCATAGTAATAGTAGACTTAAGATTCTTTCTATAATATTTAAAATTATGAACCTCAATTCCATGTCTTACAGAATCAAGCTTTTCTATGGCATCGTCATAGGAATCAGTTATTCTTGATAGAATAACAAACTCCTCTCCTCCCCATCTGCAAATAAAGTCCTCTTCTAATTTTTCCTTAGAGATTCTAGCTATTTCTTTTAAAACATAATCTCCACACAAATGACCATTTTTGTCATTAAATGATTTAAAATTATCTATATCACAAATAGCTAAAATATAATCCTTTCTATTATCCTTTATCTTATCATAGAATTCCTCTAAGGCCTTTCTATTTGGAAGAGCTGTTAATTTATCAGTTCTAGAATCCTTTAAAATCTTATCCTCAAGGACTAAAGCATACATAACTAAGGCAATCAGGAATCCAACAATGAAGGTAAACGTAATAACTGTATGAATCATTACTAATGTAATTCTCCATCCAGATGATAAAACCTGCTGTGGCTCAAAATTATTTGAATAACAATAAAGACCTATAAATATCACTAGCTGTAGAATACAACTTGGTATAACCTTAAATTTATGTCTTTCCTTCATTGAAAAATATCCAACTGCACAAATTAATGAAGGAAGACCTACAATACATAATGGAAATCCTGTTTCAAATCCTAAATATATACAACCAGCAACCATATGAGCATCTATTTCAAGCATTGTTAAATAAGATATTGCCCCATAAAATCTTTTTCTTTGGAACAAAATCATTATAAGATAAAATATGATACTTCCAACATTAAAATATGCCATAAAATAGCATTTCATTGAAAGGAAAAGAATTAAATAAGCCATGTGAATACTAATAAATAATAATAAAGTCACAAAGGAAACTAATTCTATTACTTGATTGTTAAACTTTTGTTTCAGCTTATTAAGCATAATATGCACCACCCAACCAGTACAAAAGTACTGCTCTATTACATATTTTCTTATCTACAACATACTATAAGTTTATTATACCATAAAAGAAAAAAAAGGAAAAATAAATGCATTATTCTTCCTTATAGTTATCTATAAAATATTCACCCTTAAGAGTATCAGGCTCATGTGTGTAAAGGCCTTCAAAGCCTAATTCCTCTTGTGCCTTATACAAAACAATTGCAACGCAATTTGAAATATTTAAGGCTCTAACCTTATCAGTTGTAGGTATTCTAAAGCACCTATCTAAATTATTATGAAGTATATCATAAGGTATTCCTGTAGACTCACGTCCAAACATAAAGAATACCTCATCATCTTCATTTTTTAGATTTAGCTCTGAAGGATTTTTATGTCCATATCTTGTAAGATAATAGATACTAGCATTAGGATGCTTTGAATTAAAATCATTAATGTCATCATATGTTTCATAATCAAGATTATCAAAATAATTAACACATGATCTTCTAACTCTTTTATCATAAAGGTTAAATCCTAACGGAAATATTAAATGAAGCTTTGCATTAAATCCTACACAGCTTCTTATAATATTTCCACAATTTTCTGCTATTTCTGGTTCATAAAGAACTATATTAATTCTCTTCATATTCCTCACATGTTAGGCTATACGCATCACAATCTAAAACCTTAGCTCTAACAATATCTCCTATATTCTTCTCATCATGGCAGGCAACATACACTCTTCCATCTATATCATCTGGTGCAAAGGCATATGATCTTCCAAAATACATAAGATTTTCCTCATCATACCCTTCAATAATAACATCCTGTATTTCTCCAATATGGGACTTATTTTGTGAAAGTGAGATATCATATTGAGTATCCATAACAAAGTTATATCTTCTCATTTTCTCCTCTTCACTTATCTCTTGAGGCATCTTATAGGCTGCAGTACCCTCCTCAGGAGAGAATGTGAAGCAACCAAGACGATCGAATTTAACATCCTTAATAAATTCACAAAGATTATGTATATCCTCTTCAGTTTCATAAGGGAATCCTACCATAATAGTTGTTCTTAGTATAGCATTTGGAATTTCCTTTCTAATCTTATGAAGAAGGTCAATAATCATTTGCTTATTGCTTCTTCTATACATAAGCTTTAAAATCTTATCCTCACTATGCTGAATAGGAATGTCAAAATATGGCATCATCTTAGGCTCATTTTTAATAAAATCAATAAGCTCATCTGTAACTATTTCAGGATATAGATAGAATAATCTTACCTTGAAATTTCCTTCAACAGCACATATTTTCTTTAGTAAATCTGTAAGCATTAATCTATGCTCTAAATCAAATCCATAATTTGTAGTATCCTGAGATACAATGCATAATTCCTTAACCCCTGCTGAAACATGCATCTTAACCTCTTCAATAATATCATCCATAGGTCTTGATTTTAATCTACCTCTTATTAAAGGAATTGCACAAAATGCACATCTGTTAAGGCATCCATCAGAAATACGTACATATCTTTGATATGGAGTATTATCATCATACACTCTATCTAAGAAATTCATACATACATTAGTATTTGAATTAATATCAAGTACCTCACAAATTACATTAGAAAGATTTATATAATCCTTAATTGTAATAAATCTATCAACCTCAGGAAGCTCCTTTATAAGCTCCTCCTTATAACGCTGTGCAAGGCAACCAACAACTATAAGCTTTTTATTTCCAGTCTTATAATCAATAATATCAAGAATAGTATTTATAGCCTCTACCCTTGCAGATTCTATAAATGCACATGTATTAACTATAAGTAGGTCAGCATCTTGTGGATTATCCGTTGGATTAATACCAAGATTTTTACATACTCCAAGAATCATCTCAGAATCTACTCTATTCTTTTCACACCCAAGTGTTTGTAAAAATACCTTCATTATTTACCTCCAAAAAGATTAAATAGTAAGCCCATTACGCTCTCAACCTGAAATGATTTATGCTCACCAAATGCGCATTCGTTAGAAAAGTGCTCACAGTTATTATTAACAATATCATAGCCCTTATCTCCAAGATGTGCTTTAGCATATTCTACAATTTCCTTAGGGCTTCTTCTTTTTTTAAGCTCATCTTCTGTATATTCACAAACTAAAAGCTCTCCACCCTTTAAAAAATCATCTAAGGATGTTTCAATAACCATAGCCTTAGCTGGATCAAGCTCTCCTGTTGTAGAACCAAACTGGATAACTCTATCATTACCTATATAGATTCCATGATGATCATATATTCCTCTATTAACTTTAATTTGATCTCCCAAACTTGGCTTTTTGGAAACGAATTTCATTTTTATAGCTCCTTACTATCTAAAATGATTGTGACAGGTCCATCATTTAAAAATGATACCTTCATATCAGCACCAAATATTCCTTCCTCTACATGAAGACAATATTCATTTCTTAATATGTCATTAAACCTATCATATAATTTTTTTGCCATATCGCCTGGCATAGCATTTGTAAAGCTTGGTCTATTTCCATGCTTTGCATCTGCATATAATGTAAATTGTGATATTGATAGTATACTTCCACCTATATCCTTAAGGGATTTATTCATTTTCATACACTCATCATTAAAAACTCTAAGGCCCGCAACCTTCTTAGCAAGAAGGTTAAGCTCAGCTTCAGTATCAGTATTAGTAAATCCTACTAAAATCATAAATCCATTGTCACATTTACCAGTAAGATTTCCATCTACATAGCATGTAGCGTCTTTTACTCTTTGTACAACAACTCTCATTATTGATTATCCCTTTCAATATTTATAACCTGCTTAATCTTTTTTAAATTAACTATTAATGTATTAAGCTCTGTTGCAGTATGGACTAAAAGCTTTAGCTTTACAAGAGACTGTAGATTATCATTATTATTACAACTAATTGATAATACATTTAGTCCTGATGAAGATACTGTATTTATAATATCAGCCACAAGGGATTGTGCCTGATTTGCAGATATCTTAATCCATACAGGATATTGACGGTTAATATTTTTAGCCCATCTAAGCTCTAATAATCTATTAGATGTTAAGAACTCTAGATTATTACATCCACTTCTATGAACAACTATACCATTACCCTTTGATATATATCCCCAAATCTTATCTCCTGGAATTGGTGAACAGCAATTTCCAAGCTTGATTTGTGGATTTGTAAGTCCATCAACTATAACTCCAGTTTCTGAGTTTGTAGTTGTTTGGATTAAAATCTTATTAGACCTATCCATTTGCTTCTGCAATGCTTCTTCTGATGATTGCATATTTCCAAGAAGCTTTGATGATACAGTCTTTACACTAATAAGACCTTTTCCTACATTTAAATATAGGTCATCAAGATTATTAAGGTTTTGCTTAGTAAAATTCTCTTTTACAAATCTATCAGTAAGCTCAATATCTATTTGCTGTGTTACAAGCTCCTTTTCAACAGAATCCTTTCCCTGTTGAATTAAAATATCCTTATTTTGCTTATTTAAGAAGGCCTTAATCTTATGCTTAGCATTAACTGTCTTACAAATATTTAACCAATCCTCTGAAGGACCAAAGGATGTCTTTGAAGTACGAATTGAACAAATATCTGATGTTTGAAGCTCATATGATAATGGAACTATTCTTCCATTAACTGTAGCTCCTACACAGGTATTACCTAGGTTTGTATGTATTCTATATGCAAAATCTATTGGAGTAGCTCCAACAGGAAGGTCAATGACCTCTCCTTGAGGAGTATATACATAAATGTATTTATCAAGGAAATCCTGATGAACAGCATCTACATATGCCTCTGCATCTGATGATCCCTCATCATAATTTAGAAGCTCTCCATACCATTTTAATTTCTGAGCAATTTCAAATTGCTCTCTTGCCTTAGAATACTCTACATTCTCCTTATATGCCCAGTGAGCTGCAACTCCAAGCTCAGCAATAGTATCCATTTCCTTAGTTCTTATTTGAACCTCAAATGTTTGACCGTCATGGGCTATAACAGTTGTATGAAGGGATTGATACATATTTGGCTTTGGTACTGCAATATAATCCTTTATACGTGCAGGTATTGGAGTATAGTGAGCATGAATGATTCCAAGTATTTGGTAGCATTCAGCAACCTCATTTACAATAACTCTTAAAGCGAAAATATCATATAGATCCTCAAATCTCTTATTTTGACTCTTCATCTTTTTATAGATTGAATAAATACCTTTAATTCTTCCCTTGATTGAAGCATCCGCTACATTAGGAGCTTCCTTCTTAAGATATTCAGCAATCTCAGTTGTCATCTTTTTAATGATGTCATCCTTAGAATTCTTTCTTTTTTCAATCTTTGTAGATATTTCTTCATAAGCTTCAGGATCAAGATATTTAAGTGATCTATCCTCAAGCTCTGCCTTAATAGTAAAAATTCCTAGTCTATGAGCAAGAGGAGCATAGATTTCAAGTGTCTCGTTAGAAATACGCTTTTGCTTATCTGGAGCCATAAAATCCATAGTACGCATATTATGTAATCTATCAGCAAGCTTTACAAGTATAACTCTTATGTCCTTTGCCATAGCAAGTAGCATTTTTTGATGTGTTGCGGCTTGCTTCTTCTCGAGTGATGTAAACTTAAGCTGTGAAACCTTAGTTACTCCATCAACAATTTCTGCAACATCAGCATTAAACATCCTTGTTATATCCTCAAGTGTTGTATCAGTATCCTCAACAACATCATGAAGTATTCCAGCCACAAGTGTATTAGGTCCTACATGTAGCTCTGCTAAAATATATGTTACAGCTATAGGATGAATAATATATGGCTGTCCGCTCTTACGATATTGATTCTTATGCTTTTCATAAGCGAATTCATAAGCCTTTTTTATTAAATTTAAATCTGATTCCTTATGAATATATTCATTAATCTTTTGATATAATTCATCAAATGTTTTTTCAGCCATATAATCACTTCCTTTATATCTAATTCAAGTTAATTATTCTCTAATGTATCCTTAACCAATGAGTAAACATTATAATTCTTAATTTTTTCTATTCCATTAAGATCTGTAAGCTCAAGTAGAGTAATAATTCCAACAACATTACCACCAAGACGCTCTACAAGATTAGCAGTAGTTTTTAAAGTCATTCCAGTAGAAAGCTTATCATCAATTATAACTACTCTATCTCCTTTAGAAATAGCATCATCATGAATAGCAAGCTCCTTAGAATCACCATTATGTGATAAATACTTTTCCCCAACATATTCTCTTGAAAGATTCTTAGGGCTTCTTGCAGGAACTAGTCCTAATCCTAATTTTGAGGCAACACTTGCACCAAGAATAAATCCTTTTGATTCAGGAGATACAATAATTGTTGGCTTAAGCTTTTTTGCAATTTTTGTCATTTGCTTAACACAAAGCTTTAAAGCATTTCCATTTTCAAATACAGCAGTTACATCCTTTAAGGATTCACCTTTCTCATCAACAGATTCAATATTATAAATATAATCCTTTAATTCCATAAAAACCACCTCTTGTTTTTATTTTAAACATATACTATATTATAACATAATATTTATCTTAAAATAAACTAGATATAAGTTAAAAATGTGCTTTTTTATGGTATAATCTTTATATATTCGAGGTGATTTAGATATGCAGCCACTTGCTTATAGAATACGACCTACATCTTTTTCTGATGTTGTAGGCCAAAACCATTTAGTAGGAGAAAACGGTGTTATTACAAAAATGATTTCTCACAACCAATTCTTCTCACTAATATTATATGGAGAGCCAGGTTGTGGTAAAACTACTATTGCATCTATCCTTGCGTCACATTTTGAACCAAATGTGTATGAATTTAATGCTTCCGTTGATACAAAGGATAAGCTTAAGGAAATCTTTCAATCAACAGCATATTATAGTGACACATTTGTGATAATTGATGAGATTCATAGAATGAAAAAGGATATTCAGGATTATCTATTACCATACCTTGAATCAGGTAAGGTAACAATAATTGGTCTTACAACAGAAAACCCATATATCTCAGTTAATCCTGCCATAAGATCTAGATGTCATATCTATCAGATGCATCCAATTACAAAGGATGATATTATATCACTTCTTAAACGAACAATAGAGAAAGAGGGGCTATTTAAAGAATATCCTCTTAATGATGAGATAATTGAATTTGTTGCTGACAAGAGCGGATGTGAAATAAGGACATCACTTAATATGCTAGAATCCCTTACATTACTTGATGGTGAGGTCACTATAGAGAAAGCCTCTGATATCCTTGGTAAAAGACCTTTAAAGCTTGATGATAAAGGAATATCATATTATGACATACTAAGTGCCTTTCAAAAATCTATTAGAGGATCTGATGTAGATGCTTCTCTTCATTATCTTGCTCGTCTTATAAAGCTTGAAGATATTGATATTATTACAAGAAGACTTACTGTAATTGCATATGAGGATATAGGACTTGCAAATCCTTCATGTGGACCTAAGGTAATCGCTGCCTGCCAGGCTGCAAAAAACCTAGGATTTCCTGAAGCAAGAATTCCTCTTGCATCAATAACTATAGACCTTGCACTATCTCCTAAATCTAATTCTAGTGAGGCTGCTATTGACAAGGCTTTAGATGATTTAGATAAGGTTTCATCATTTGAAATACCAAAGCATATTTTAAATAGAGAAATTAAAGGTGGGGCTAATTATAAATATCCTCATGATTATCCTGATGATTTCATTTCTCAGCAATACCTTCCTACCTCTCTTTTAGACCATATTTATTATGAAGGTAAGGAAACCGGTAAATATGAGAAGGCTTTGAAGGAAAGAAATCAATATTTGAAGCAATTTTTAACTAATTTTAACAAATAAAAGAAGGACCTACGCCAATATACGGCATAGGTCCCTTTTATATTTTAAGCGACTTGTTGAACATTCTTTTCATTTCTTTTTGATTTAATGGAATCAACATCTGTTGAGATTAATACCGGAATTATAATCGGATTACGTCTTGTGTATTTATATATTAGTCTTGAAACATCATTTTTAAGCTCATTCTTATATGATGCCCAATCTATAAATTTAGTCACAAGATATTTTAATGAAACCTTAATGAAATCCTTCTGGAACAAATCCATCATATCAACATCCGGTGCACTAAAGTTAAATCCCTTAGATACTACCTCAGGTCCTGATATAATTTTTTTAGATTTGGGATTGATGTTCGCGATAATCATTACTACTCCATCTTCAGCTAGAAGCTCTCTGTCACGCATTACTACGTCACCTACATCTCCTACCTGCTTTCCATCAATGTTAATTTCACCGAAGGCTACATCATCGCATATTCCTAGATATTTACCATTCTCAAATGAAGCCTTATCTCCATTATCTAGAATTATAACTCTATCCTTTTGTAATTCTACACAATCAGCGACAGTAACAAAAGCATATTGATGTCTATACTCTCCAATTACTGGAATAGCATATTTTGGCTTTAATACATTAATCATTTCCTTAATCTCCTCACGAGTTGCGTATGGAGATGGTAATAGATTTGCACCAAATACCTTAACCTTAGTTGTTACCTTATATATCATATCTAATGTACGGGCAGCTATCTTTTCAGTTCCAAGGTACGGAACTGTAAGAACAACCACCGTGTCGTTCTTATCCATTTTAATTAGCCTATCGATACCCTTACTCATTCTTTGTAACATATGGTATGGCTCGTGACGCTCACCTGTAACAATAACAACTAAATCCTTATCATCATTTTTGTTTTTGTCATCAATAAATCTTAGGTTTACAAGTAGCTCAGCTGGAATTTTAAGATATCCAAGATTCATCGCTTGATTTACGATTCTTTGTGTCTTACGACCAAGAATTGCAACCTTACGATTAAATGATACTGCAATGTTTACTATTTGCTGAATACGTTGTAAATCTCCTGAGAATAATGAAAATATAATTCTATTGTTCGAAGAAATAAATATTTGCTGAATTCTCTTCTTGAATTCTAAGATTGTACCACGGGATGCTTCATTATTTGCTCCAAGGGACTCGCATAGCATAGCAAGTACTCCTTCCTTAGAGAAATGTGTTAGATTGTTATACATTCTTTGATAATTAACTCTTGCATTTTGATCAAATGAGAAATCAGATGTATATATAATATTTCCATCATTTGTCTTAATACAAACTCCAAGACATCCTGGAATATTATGAGCTACTATAAAGAATCTTACACTGACTGAATCAAAATCGATTTTTGACCTGTCGTTTACCACAACTAGGCGCTCATCCTCATTTATCCTGATATTATCACTGTTTAGTTGGTCCTTTACTAAAGCCATTGTGAATTCACTACCGTAAGCCTTACAAGAAAGACGCTCTAAAAGCATTCCTGCTGCCCCTATATGCTCTACATGACCATTTGTTAAGAACAATCCTACAATTCGTTCCTTGTTTTCCTCCAAATAGGAAATGTCTGGTACAATTCTATCTACACCATATAATTCTGATGTTGGGAATTTAATACCGGCATCTAATATAAAAATCTTAGAATCAACCTCAACGCAATAAAGGTTTTTTCCATTTTCTTGAAGTCCACCAAGCGCGAAAATATTTATTTTACTCATACTAATAAAGCTTATTAAAAAGCTCAAATCCTCCTTTCAGTTTTCCGAATCGTTTCTTTTTGTAAAATAATATTAACATATTTTTGAAGAATATGCAACAACTATCTTATTTTGTGTTAAAATAAAAATGGTGATTTTTATGGTTAACTATCCAATAAAGAAAAAAAGAGATAATAATACTACATATGAATTAAATAATAAAAAGATAAAGGATAAAAATCCTATAATGGCTAATAGAGGAATGAATCTTGAGGGATTATTAAATGATTCTAATGAATATTATAGAGCTAACGATATTGCAATTATCCATAAAAAGCCTATTCCTATTCAAATAGTTAAGGTAGATTATCCTTCTCGTAATAAGGCAGTTATCACAGAAGCCTATTACAAAACACCTTCTACTACTGACTACAATGGTATTTATAAGGGAAAATATATTGATTTCGAGGCAAAGGAAAATAAAAATAAGACATCATTTCCATTACACAATGTTCACCCACATCAGGTAGAGCATCTTAAAAGCATACAAAGGCATGGTGGAATAGGTTTTCTTATTATATATTGGATTCATACAAACCAATTTTTCTTATATCCAATACAAAAATTTGCTCCTCATTTTGATGATTACCTAGGAGATGGTAGAAAATCCATTGTTTATGAGGATTTTTTAAAGGAAGCATATTTAATACCGGAAAAATATCTTCCAAGGCTTGATTTTTTAAGTGTTTTAGATGAATATTTATTAAAGTAGAATCTACAGCTTGTAGATTCTTTTTTTATAAAAGGAAAGGACATTGTCTCTCGACAATGTCCATAAAAGGGGGTGTGAATTTTATAAAAATTCACAGGGTTAAAGTATCTTTTTGTTTACATTGATACAATGTGATTATAATCTTATTTGAATAATATGTCAACAACTTCTAAAAAATGATTTATGAAAAATCAACGAGTTTAATTAAGTAAAAAAAACAAGCAGTATTTCTACTGCTTGTCATTAATTTAATTAATTACATTGACTCGTGGATTGTACGAGCAATAACGTCGTCTTGTTGCTCCTTAGTAAGGTTAATGAACTTTACTGCATATCCAGATACACGAATTGTTAATTGTGGGTACTTCTCAGGATGTGCTTGAGCGTCTAATAATAAATCACGGTCAAATACATTTACATTTAGATGGTATCCACCGTCTGATACATATCCATCTAACATATTAACTAAATTGTCTACTCTTGTTTCAGTTGCTTTTGCTGACATAATAATTCCTCCTTTAGAAATCTTGTCTATTTGTAACTATCTTTTACTTACCTAATGCATTTGGAGTTACAGCAAATGTATTAGAAATTCCATCACGAGAATCCTCGTAAGGTAACTTAGCTACTGACTCTAATGAAGCTAATGCTCCATGAGAATCTCTACCATGCATTGGGTTTGCACCTGGTGCTAATGGTTGACCAGCCTTACGTCCATCAGGAGTATTTCCAGTCTTCTTTCCATATACTACGTTTGAAGTAATTGTAAGGATTGACATTGTAGCCTCAGAATTTCTATATGTATGGTGCTTTCTGATGTCGTTCATGAAAGTCTCAACTAACCAAGTTGCTAGCTCATCAACACGGTCATCATTGTTTCCATACTTAGGGAAATCTCCCTCAATATTAAAGTCTACAACTACACCCTCAGCATCTCTTATTGGAGTAACCTTTGCATACTTAATTGCTGATAATGAGTCAGCTGCACAAGATAATCCTGCAATACCAGTTGCGAAGAATCTGTGAACTTTTGAATCATGAAGACCCATCTCTAGAGCCTCATATGAATACTTATCATGCATGTAATGAATAGCATTTAATGTGTTAACATAAATGTCTGCTAACCAATCCATCATAATTTCATACTTATGCTTTACATCCTCGAAGTTAAGTGGCTCATTTGACTCGATAGCCTTGTATTCAGGTCCAACTTGAACATGCTTTCCAGTTACCTTGTCTAATAGAAGCTCGTCCTTTCCTCCGTTGATAGCGTATAGTAAGCACTTAGCTAAGTTAGCACGTGCTCCGAAGAATTGCATATCCTTACCTTGTCTCATTGAAGAAACGCAGCAAGCGATACAGTAATCATCACCCATTAAAGGTCTCATTAATTCATCAGACTCATATTGAATAGCTGATGTAGTGATTGAAATCTTAGCACAGTACTTCTTGAATGCTAAAGGTAATCTCTTAGACCAAAGAACTGTTAAGTTTGGTTCTGGAGCTGGTCCAAGGTTCTCTAGTGTGTGAAGTACACGGAATGAGTTCTTAGTAACTAATGATCTTCCATCAGTTCCCATTCCTCCGATTGACTCAGTTACCCAAGTTGGATCTCCTGAGAATAATTCATTATATGATTGAATACGAGCAAAACGAACCATACGAAGCTTCATAATGAAGTGATCCATAAACTCTTGAGCCTCAGACTCAGTAATTAATCCCTTCTTTAAATCACGCTCGATATAGATATCTAGGAATGTAGAGTTACGTCCAATTGACATAGCTGCACCATTTTGATCCTTAACAGCAGCAAGGTATCCAAAGTATAATGCTTGAATAGCTTGTTGAGCAGTCTCAGCTGGCTTAGAAATATCGCATCCATAAGATAATGCCATTTCCTTTAATTGCTTTAAAGCCTTAATTTGCTCAGCAATCTCCTCACGATCACGAATCTTATCGTCAGTCATTTCTCCGCAAAGTAATGACTTATCGAATTCCTTTTGCTTAATAAGGTAGTCTACTCCGTATAATGCAACACGTCTGTAGTCTCCAACGATACGTCCACGTCCATATGTATCAGGTAAACCAGTTAGGATGTGTGCTGTACGACAAGCACGCATTTCAGGAGTATAAACATCAAATACTCCGTCATTGTGAGTCTTACGATACTTTATGAAGAAGTTCTTGATAGTCTCATCAATTGTGTATCCATATTGCTCAGCTGCTTGGCAAGCCATACGGATTCCACCATTTGGCATAAATGCTCTCTTTAATGGCTTATCTGTTTGTAGTCCAACGATCTTCTCTAATGGTTGATCGATGTAACCAGGCTTATGAGAGTTAACTTGTGAAGGATTGTCAATATCGCAATCTAACACTCCACCCTTCTCATGCTCTTGCTTCATTAAATCAGCAACCTCATTCCATAGCTTTGTTGTAGCCTCTGTAGGTCCTGCTAAGAAGCTCTCATCTCCATCATATGGAGTATAGTTTCTTTGGATAAAGTCTCTAACGTTGATCTCGTTAGACCACTTTCCAGGGACGAAATCTTCCCATGCTTTGTTCATATTAATATACCTCTTTCCATTTTGCATTGTAAGAGTATATCTCTTACCACTCTAAATTATAACAAACTCAATACTCATATTCAAGTAAAATGATTTTGAATTTTCTTTATTTGAATATTGATTTTTAAGCTTATTTTAAAACAATATTTTCTAAAAAAGTGTTTTATATCAAAATAATTTCACAAAAATCTATTTTTTTAATTCAAAAATATATATTTTGACTGATTTCTTATAAAATATTTAATTTTGATAAAAAATCACTTCTTTAATTCATTGATTTTTGCATCAAGCCAAAGCTCTAATATCTCCTCTGGCTGATATCCCTTACATCTTTGGATTTCTACTCCATCTTTGAAGATAATAATTGTTGGAGCAGTTCTAATTTCCCAAGCATTAATTAAATCCTTAGTAGATTCATCTGCCTCTATATGGCGTAATGTGAAATCCTTTCTTTGCTCCCAAATATTATATAATACTGGAAGTAATGTTAAACAATTTGCACATGATTCTCCAGATATTTCAACAACGTTAATTCCCTTTAATTCCTCTTTGTAATTTTCAAGGGTAATATTATTTAGCTTGCTACTTTGCATATCTATCAACTCCTAATATATTTTTAGCCATCTCAATAACCTCAACCGAAGGTGCTTCAATGTCCTTAAATCTATATGATATCTTCATATTATCATATTTAATCTTACCTAATGTATGATATGGTAGAACCTCTATCTTATCGACTGTTTTTAGTGAATCAATGAAATCTCTAGTTCTTTTTAGAGCCTCCTTATCATCAGTCCATCCAGGAACAAGTACCTGTCTAATCCACATATGCTTATCATGGTCTGATAGCCATTTTGCAAAATGAAGCTCATTATCATTACTCTTTCCTGTAAGCTTTAAGCACATTGGATCATCAATATGCTTTATATCTAGAAGGAATAAATCAGTAACCTTAATAAGCTCCTCATATTTAGCTACTACATCTGGATTTTTATAATCAAATTCATATCCTGATGTATCAACACAAGTATTTATTCCCTTCTTTTTTAATATATTAAACAATTCAATTACAAAATCAATTTGGCATAATGGCTCTCCACCAGTAACAGTGACTCCACCCTTATCTCCAAAATAATTTTTATAACGCATAGCCATTTGGGCAACCTCTTCAGCTGAGTGTATTTCATTTTCCTTGAATTCCCAAGTATCTGGGTTATGGCAGTATCCACATCTTAGGTGGCAACCCATTAGAAATACAACAAATCTTATACCTGGCCCATCAACTGTTCCAAACGACTCAAATGAATGTATATTTCCATTCATATATAACACCTTTCCTTTACCGCTTATATTTTACTAATAAATTCATAAAATATCAATTATAATGCAAAATTGTATGCTATAATTTTATTATAGGAGGAGATTATATGAACGTTTTATTTATTATTAATAATGGTTTTGAAGAAACCGAAACAGTTGGGCCTTATGATATTTTAAAAAGAGCTGGTTATAAGGTTGACATTGCATCTAATAACACAAGCGCATTAGGAGCTCATGGAATTACCATTGATAAGCTAATACCATTAAGTAAGGTGGCTGTATACAATTATGATTTACTTGTACTTCCTGGTGGACCACAATATGTATCTAACAAAGATGATAAGCTTTACCTTGAGATTATGAAATACTTCATTGAAAATAAAAAGATTGCGGCTATATGTGCAACACCTACAATTCTTGGAGCTCATGGGTATTTAAAGGGAAAAAGATATACATGCTTCCCTCCAATGAATAAAGATTTTGGTGGTACATTCACTGGTGAGGATGCCACAATTGATGGAAATCTTATTACAGGTAGAGGGGCTGGTTCATCTCTTATATTTGGATATAAGATTATTGAAGCCTTAGAGGGAATTGAAAAATCTCGTGAGGTTGAAGGAGAAATGCATAAGTAAAAAAGCCTAGGATATAACGAGAGTTATATCAAAGGCTTTTTTTATTTTATTTTGGCATATAATGTCTTATCATATGCAGGCATGTTATAGCTTAAAATTTCATGTTGATATGAGCTATCACTATACCATCCAATAACCTCATAATTAGTACCATTTATATTAGCCTGTGATGGAAGATTTACTTCATCCATATAATAATATGTGGCACTAGATGTAGATCCATTATAATTATAAGTTAGAGTATGGCTAATAGTTTCAACTATAGAATATGAACCATTATTACCACTATATTTAGTATCAAGCTTATATTTTGCATCTGCATTATCTACAAAGCTATTTAAGCTTGACATATCTACAGCATTCGCAACACCATTTGAAATATTTAATAATCTTAGTCCTGAACCACTTAAAGTAATAACTGAAACCATTTTTAATGTAAATGTATCGATAGTTGTTAATACATCAACTACTTCACCATTCTTATTTGTAATCTCTTCAGTTGAAAGTACTACATTCATATCTCCAATATTAGAATCCTGAGCAATTTCACCAAGATTCAAATTAAATGAGAATGATTTTTCGCCAATAGTTGCACTATTAACACAATCTGCCGCATTAGGAGTTCCCTTACTACTACTGCTATTTGTAATAAGATTCATTATTTCACTTGGCATACCACATCCATAATCACCAAGTAAATAATTTAAGAAATCACTCATAAATTCTTGATATGTAATCTTTACGAAGTAATTCTTTTTATCAGATGAGAATAGCTTTCCAGATTCCTTATCAACTCTATTAAGATAAACATATCCATCCTTATATGCGATAGTTAGTGTCTTCTTTGTTAAAACAGAAACTAACAATATATTAACTGATGGTATTTCTAGTTTAGCTAGAATCTCTGGTTCACCAGATTCTGTAACATGAACCTTTATATTGATTGGAATAATGATTGTAAAATCAAATACGACAGACGCTACAAGCTTAATTGTTCCATCAATTTCAAAATAATCAAGCTGCGCATCCTGATATAATGCCTCAAATAGATAGCTCATATTTGTAAGGTCAATATAATCAGACATATCAGATGGTTTTTGTACATCAAATGATGATATATCTTCAAGTGATAAATCAAGTGATTTAAGCTTTAGATAATCTCTTTCATTTGTATATGTTAGATAAAGATTTGCAAGCTCAATATTTGAAATAAAATCATTTGATTTTGTAATATTTAATGAAATTAAGCTTTCATTTGTTAAATACTTATTTAATGCTTGTTGATTTAAGATTATAGCTAAATCACTTTCACTTAATGTAATTGAGTTTATTAATTGATCTAAGATTAGCTGTCTTGAATCATCTTCTAGCATATTATTAAATGTATCTATTTGCATAAGATCCATTATAGAATTAATTAAAGCCTTAACTCCATCAAATGTTGAATAAACCTTAACAACACTAGATAAATCACTTTCCTTATTTCCATATGTACCATATACCATAGCATTACCATTTGATGTAGTAGCTGATACTATTGTAAGATTTACTTGATGCCATCCATACTTCTTACCATTTCTATATTCTACAATTATAAGATTAATAATCGCATCAAAATCCTTTATTCCATCAATTAGATTAAGCTTAACGCTACCACTAATATCAAAATAATCTCCTTCATCTGCCTTAGATAAAATCAGATTATTAACAGCAACGCTAAACACATTATGATCTTTAATCTTATATAATGAAGAAACATAATCTAATAATCTTAAAATATCATTTGAATCAAATAGGTTAGTCTTATTTATAGTAATTGGACGTATAGGGCTATTTTCAATTATAATATCCCCACTAGCAATTACCTCATTAGACATGTTAAAGCTTATAGCCGCATCATCTGCTGTTGTATTTAATACAACAGTCAATATTATAGCCTTATTTAGTAATGATTCTAAATCAATTTTAATATCATCACCTATAACAGCACTAGATACTAGATCTAAAAGGCTATTAATATCAATTTTATTATTGCTATTAATATCATATGATGTATTAAGCATATTATTAATCTTTAATAATGCTTCATCAATAAAGCTATCAATTGTATTAAGATCTAATACAAATGTTTGACCAAGCATTGTTAGATATAAATTATTATCTAAAATAATTAATTCAACATCTAAATCATATTTGTTATCAATATTTACATTAATTCTTCCATCTAAGTTTTTGTTATTAACATAAATATCTCCAGATAACACTACCTCATGACCTAAAGCTTCTATTACTGTATTAGATATCTCTATAGTAAAACTCTTATTCTTAATTAATTCATAAATATTTAATCCATCAGTTAAATATTTTTCTACATCAACATATAGACTATCATCTACTATTATTTCATCATTATAAGAATTTATATCATATATTTTAGCTGAAATATTTGATGATGTAATAATTATGCTTAAATCATTAAGAATACTACATTCAATATTATCACCAATATAGCTTGAGGTATTTAGTAAAATATCAAGCGATGAATTATAGCTAATACCACCTAAAATATCTAATAATTCACTAATATCCTTATTACCATTATCCTTTGGAATAAGATTTTTAATACTATCCTTAGATAATGAAACCCTTAATTCACCATATTCTAGATAAATATTATCGCCAACATAATATATAACAGCATCAGTACTAAAATCTTTTGATGATATATTCAAACAAGCCTTAAGGCTTAAGGATTTATAATCTAAATAAATATCTCCAATAGCCTTATAATCACCATATTTAAAATCAGCCTTTAATGAAATACCATTAGATTCCTTGATATTTAAAGCCTTATCAATAATTGAATCAACTAATGTATTAATCTCGTTATAATCAATATATTCATAATTTCCTAATAAAACATCTTTATAAGAAGCTCTAGGTGTAATACTTAGGTTAATATCATCAAATGTAATACCATTTAAATCAATACTCTTTGAATATGAAATATCAAGAGACTCTGTTGTATTAATTATTATATTTTCAATATAGCTTCTTATTAATTCATAAGAAATGCTTAAGTTAATATTTGAAGTATCATTTGATTTAATAAGGTTTATAATATCATCCTTTGATATTTTAAAATATATCTTATCAAGTGCTTCAACATATAAATAATCATCCTTATAAATTACATTTAATGTAATGTTATTATCTGAAACATTTATAGATATAGTACCATCTAAAGCCTTATTTAATAAGTCAATATAAATATCTGCAGATATATCAAAGCTATATTTGTTATAGATAGCATTAAAATCTAATGACAAATCAAATGCGTACACAAAAGGCTCTACTCCTTCTGTGTCAAATGATAAGTCTAAATCATCAAGAAGGCTAAAGCTAATCTTATATTCATCACCAAAATAATTATATATAGCATTTAATTCTATAAACTCAATTGTATCCTCATTTGGTGTATAGAATGTAAATGTTGTAGGTATACTATAATCAAATAAATTAAATACAATATCTACATATGTATAATCTCCATTATGTGATACGATTCCATTATTAATATCAGACATAATACCTGATATTAAATCTGCTGTATCAAGTGACTTCGCATCACCAAGTGATAGATTATATAGGCTTAGTATTTCATTAATATCATAATATCCTATACTTCCACTCTTAATATAAACCTTATTGTTCTTATAAATAAGATTTATATCGTCATATAAAATTGATGTAGAATAATCCTTAGGGTTTATCTTCGCCAAGATATCATATGATTTATCATTCACATCTAATACTACATTTGCATTTATATAATCACTATTCATTAAAGATGCCATTGTACCTAGATAATCTAAGGCTGTCATTTGGTATGAATCGTCTATTACCTCATCATCTGCTGGAACCTCTAAATCAAAATAATTCTTATAAAAATCATATTTATCCTTAATCTTATTATATGCGTCTTCCTCATTAAGATATGTAAATGTTTCAGTAATATTTGTTGATGTTTCAATCCATGATTTCATCTTATAGATTGAATAAACCTCATTATATGTAGCACTAATAATATTCCAATTGGAATCATAGGTATATGTTAAATCAACACTTACAAAATTAGGCATATCTGAGATAGATGCGTTAGTTTTTACCTTTCTTTGATAATATACAGGAGCGATGGTTGGATCTAGTGAATATGTTGTTGTAAATGTACCATCTCCATTTGAGATTACACCAGTATCAGATAATAATGTTTCCTTACATACAATATACCCAATGATTTTTTCTGGTCCTAAACCATATAATGAAAATTGCTGAGAATAAGATCTTGCATTGACATTCATATTGTCATAATTTGAAGATGAACCAGCTCTATATAATACCTTATCACTCGTATAAAACTGTTCCTGATAAACCTTAACAAATGTAGATGTACTTCTTGTATCAGTTAAAATATAATCATTTGCCTTTAATCTATAATCATAAACCTTTTGATCAACGCCCATTCCATTATATTTAGCTGAAGCCTTACCTTCAGTTAAAGCTTCAAAATTTGAATGCTCAAGCTTATATGCAAAATAAGAGAAATTAGTAAGGGCATCATAATTACTTGGATTAGTTCCATCTGATGGTGGTTCTTGAGAAAAAGTCTCAAGATCAGTTTCAGTAATGACCGCATTACCAGTTGCGCTTGTACCAAATATAAAAGTTTTTATATTAAACCCTGTAATAGCACAAAATAGCACTACAGCAGTGATAAATGTTGTAAGCAATGATAGTAATATTATCAATCTTTTTTTCACTTTTCTTTTAGCCATTTTGATTAACCCTTTCTAAATACTTTCATTTTTCTTCAACATATATTATATTCTTAGAAAACGCAAATGTCAAATATGCTATACTTTTAAAAAAATCCTTAGCATTTAAGCTAAGGATTCTTTATAATTTATTATTATATTAAATAGCTATTAATTAAAAAATCGCATATAGCACTATTGCTATAATGAAATTAATAATAGCTCCTAATGCCCACCTCTGCAGGTGTCAATCTTTGTGAATGCAAGACATATAAACATTCCCAAAACTCCTAAGAAAAGTGTTAAACATACACCACCAGCAAATGTACCATTATCCACACTATTAAGAGTAGGTTTTTGTGTGTACGTTGTAGTAGCTGAAGCACCTCTAATATTAAACTTATTTACAGCATTATTAACTGTATCTGCTGTCACATATGGATTACCACATTTAGGACAAGCATTTAGATAATCATCATACCTTGTATCACAACTATCGCAAACTTTCATTTTCATTCCTTCTTTCTTTATTTTAATTATAACATAATATTCTTATTTTAAAATAATGAAATTAAAATAAAGTTAGAATTAAGCTGAAAACTATTTATTTATCTCAGAAACAATTTCACTTGCAAAATCATATACATACTTTTCTGCATCAAGTCCATATTTAGCTATAATGTTTACTATAGCAGAACCTACTATAGCTCCATCAGCTACATTACACATCTTCTTTGCAGTTTCCTTAGATTTAATACCAAATCCTACACATACTGGAATATCTGTATATTTCTTAATTTCAGATGCCATTGCATCAATATCTGTTGTAATCTCATCTCTTACACCTGTTACTCCAAGAGATGATACAAGATATAGGAATCCTTCTGCCTCCTCTGCAATCATTTTAATTCTATCCTTAGATGTTGGAGCTATTAGTGAAATAACTGCAATATCATATTTAGATGCTATATCAGAAGCCTCATGCTTTTCCTCATATGGAAGGTCTGGAATTATAATTCCTTGCATATTAAGCTCCTTCATTTTCTTAAAGAAATTATCATATCCAAAGGCATATACAGGGTTTAGGTATGTCATAAATACTAATGGGAAATCCTTATTATTTTTTCTAAACTCCTCTACAAGGTTAAATACCTTTTTAAGTGAAGCTCCGTTTGATAATGCTCTTGCAGAGGCTTCCATTATTGTAGCTCCCTCTGCAATAGGATCGCTAAATGGAATTCCTATTTCAATAAGAGTAGCTCCAGCACGAACCAAGGTATTTAAAAATTTTAGTGATGCATCAATAGATGGATCTCCTGCAGTGATAAATGGGATGAATCCTTTTTTATTATTAAAATACTTCTTAAAATTAATCATGAATATCTACCCCCATATATCTAGCAATAGCCGCAACATCCTTATCTCCTCTTCCTGATACAGTTACAACCATTATCTTATCCTTAGGAAGTGTTGGTGCAAGCTTAATAGCATAGGCTAATGCATGTGATGATTCAATAGCAGGAATAATTCCTTCTGTTCTTGATAGATACTTAAATGCTTCTACAGCCTCATCATCAGTAATTGCGACATACTTAGCACGTCCAGTCTTATAAAGATTTGCATGCTCAGGACCTATTCCTGGATAATCTAATCCTGCAGATATTGAATATACAGGCGCAATTTGTCCATCCTCATCCTGACAGAATAATGACTTCATTCCATGGAATATTCCCATTTTTCCTGTAGATATAGTAGCTGCAGTAAGTTTTGTATCAACACCCTTACCAGCTGCTTCACATCCAATAAGCTCTACATCCTTATCATTAATGAACTCATAGAATGTACCAATGGCGTTAGAGCCTCCTCCAACACATGCCATTACAACATCAGGAAGTCTTCCTTCAGCTTTTAGCATTTGCTCCTTAATTTCCTTACCTATTACCTTTTGGAAATCACGAACAATCATAGGGAATGGATGAGGACCCATAACAGAACCTAATACATATAATGTATCATCCATTCTATTTGCCCATTCCTTCATAGCTGCATTTACTGCATCCTTTAAAACTCTAGAACCAGTCTTAACTGCATTAACCTTAGCTCCAAGAAGCTCCATTCTAAATACATTTAAGGCCTGTCTCTTTGTATCCTCTTCACCCATGAATATTTCACATTCAAGTCCTAAAAGAGCAGCAACTGTAGCAGTAGCTACACCATGCTGTCCTGCACCAGTTTCAGCAATAACTCTCTTCTTTCCCATTCTTTTTGCAAGAAGACAAAGACCAAGACAATTATTTATTTTATGAGCACCTGTGTGATTTAAATCCTCTCGTTTAAGATAAATCTTACATCCACCAAGATCCTCAGTCATCTTTTTAGCATAATAAAGTCTAGATGGACGTCCTGCATAATTTGCATATAAATCATTAAGCTCCTTAATGAAATCCTCATCCTTGCTATATTTTTCATAAGCTTCTTCAAGCTCATGAACTGCATTCATTAATGTCTCAGGGACATATTGTCCACCAAATTCACCATATCTACCCTTCATAATTTCTCACCAACCTAATAAACTCTTTAACCTTCATCTCATCCTTATATCCATCAGGGCCTTCAAGAGATGATGAAGCATCTACTGCATATGGATGTAGGGCAAGTGCATCCAATACATTTTCCTTAGAAATACCTCCTGCAAGGAAATATTCCTTATTTTTACTATCGATTGTATTCCAATCAAACGTTTGTCCTTCTCCAGGCTTTGGATTATCAAATAGTGCATAATCACAATCAATAAAATCCTTATAGGCTTTTATTACTGGAATATTTATTCTTTTTCGTAAATCTCTAATATAATTCTCTCCTTCACATCCATGAAGCTGAACCATATCAATAGCGCCACTATTTGCGATATCTATTACCTCTTCAATTGGGTTATTTAAAAATACTCCAACTGACATAATATTTTTATTAAGATATTTCTTTAATCTTAAAGCATTTTCCTTTGATATATATCTTCTTCTATCCTTAACAAAAACAAATCCGATAAAATCTGGCTCGTATTTATTACAAATATCAATCTCCCTAATACTTCTAATACCACATATTTTAACCTTAGTCATTTTTAAGCCTTCTTACAGCAGAAATGATATCATCGCTTCTCATAAGTGTTTCCCCAATTAGAACTGCATTGACATCATTCTCCTCTAGTATTTTAATATCATCCCTAGTTTTTATACCCGACTCAGATACAAACATGATATTCTTTGGAGCAAGATTTCTTAAATTAATAGAATTATGCATATCAACAGTAAAATCCTTAAGGTTACGGTTATTAACACCAATTACCTTAGCACCACATTCTAAGGCAATACCTACCTCTAGGGCATCATGTGCCTCAACTAAGGCTCCAAGCCCTAGCTCATGACATAAATTAATATACTTCTTCAAAGTATTTTTATCAAGTATTGAAACAATTAAAAGTACTGCATCAGCACCAATATGCTTTGCTTCATATATTTGATATTCATATATTATAAAATCCTTTCGAAGTACAGGAATTGAAACAATTTCCTTTACCTCAGTCAAATACTTCGCACTACCTAAGAACCTAGTAGGTTCTGTAAGTACTGATATAACATCAGCACATTCATTATATTTTTTCGCAATTTCCTTATATGGAAAATCAGGTGATATCAATCCCTTTGATGGAGATGCCTTTTTTATTTCACAAATGAATGATATTCCCTTTTTCTTAATAGCATCATAAAAGAAATTAGGATTTGTAATAATTCTTTTATTTGCTAAAGCCTTGATTTCATCAAGGTTTTGATACAAATCCTTATATCTTTCTTTTGTAGATTCTACTAATGTATCTAATATATTACTCATTAGAAAGCTTAATATAGTTATTTAAAACCTCAAGAGCCTTACCAGAGGCAAGTGTTTCTCTTGCGATTTCAATACCCTTTCCAATTGATATTCCGTCTGTTGCTACATAAATAGCAAGACCTGCATTAAGTATTACGGCATCTCTACGCTTTGAATTTTCATTATTTAGAATCTTTAGTGCAATCTCCTTATTTGTTATAGGGTCTCCACCTACAAGATCATTAAGCTCACAATATTCAAATCCATAGGCTCTTGGATCAAACTCAAATTCTGAAATAATTCCATTACGAAGCTCAACTATATAAGTCTTTCCTGTAAGTGTTACCTCATCAAGTCCATCCTCACCATGAACAATTAAAGCATTTTTTATTCCAACCTCACGAGCAACCTCTGCGATAATTGGACATAGTTCTCTTGAATATGAACCAAGAACTATTTTATCAGTATGTGCTGGTGATGTTAGGGGTCCTAAAATATTAAATACTGTTCTATATCCTAAAGCCTTACGGATAGGTCCTGCATTCTTCATAGCACTATGATAGATTTGAGCAAATAAGAATATTAAATTATTCTTATCATAGATTTCCTTAGCCTTCTGTGGAGTTGTTTTAATATTAACTCCAAAGGCTTCAAAAATATCTGCAGCTCCACACTTAGATGAAACAGCTCTATTACCATGCTTTGCTACTTTAATTCCTGCAGTTGCAATAACTAGTGCTGAAATTGATGATATATTAATTGATGATGCCTTATCACCACCAGTACCTACTATATCAATTGCATCCTCGCATCCCTTAAGATATGTACCATTATCTCTCATTGCCTTTGCACATGCTGCAATCTCAGTTACAGTCTCACCCTTCATACGAAGTGCTGTAAGATATGCTCCTGCCTGTGCAGGCTCAATTGTACCCTTCATAATATTATCTAGCATAAAATATGCTTCTTCATTTGTAAGGTCATTACCTTCAACAACCTTTAATAATATTTCCTTAATCTCCATTCTATTTTTCCTCCAAAAAATTCTTTAAAATCTTAATTCCTTCTGGTGTCATTACACTTTCAGGATGAAATTGTACACCATATAATTTTCTATTCTTTGCCATAACTCCCATAATAAGTCCATCATTTGATTTAGCTATTATTTCTAAATCATTAGGAAGGCTCTCAGCTACTAATGAATGGTATCTTGCAGCTTCCATAGGATTATTAATTCCTTTAAATATAGGAGCATTATTATCAATTTCAATAACATCCTTTTTACCATGCATAATAGTAGGTGCATGAATAATTTTTGCTCCATAAACCTCACAAATTGCTTGATGTCCAAGGCATACACCAAGTATTGGAATATCCTTTATTTCTCTTATTACATCCTCAATAATTCCAGCCTCGCTAGGAATTCCTGGCCCTGGTGAAATAATTATATGTGAAGGATTTAATGCTTTAATTTCTGAAACACTAAGTTCATCATTTCGTACAACCCTAATATCTGGATTTATTGAACCTACATATTGATAAAGGTTATATGAAAATGAATCATAATTATCAATTAAAAGTATCATTCTAAATCCCCCTCACTCATTTCTAAGGCTCTAAGAACCGCCTTAGCCTTATTTTCTGTTTCCATATATTCATTTTCTGGAATTGAATCAAGTACGATTCCTCCTCCAGCCTGTACATAAACTGTATCATCCTTTTTAATAGCTGTTCTAATACAAATGCACATATCAAGGTTATCTCTAAAATCAATATAGCCTATAGCTCCACCATATATTCCTCTTCTAACTGGCTCAAGCTCATCAATTATTTGACATGCTCTTATCTTAGGAGCACCGCTAAGTGTTCCTGCAGGAAGTATTGCCTGCAATGCATCTATTGCATCCTTATCTTTAGAGATAAGTCCATTAACTGTTGATGTAATATGCATTACATGACTAAATTTTAAAATATATTGATAATTTACTACCTCTACACTACCAAATCTTGAAACCCTACCTATATCATTACGTCCAAGATCTACAAGCATATTATGCTCAGCAAGCTCCTTTAAATCCTTTTTAAGTCCTTCCTCTAGCTCTAAATCCTCCTTCTCATTTTTTCCACGAGGACGAGTACCAGCTATAGGGAAGGTTTGCAATATATCTCCTTCCTTTTTAACTAATGTTTCAGGAGATGAACCTGCAATTTCTAACTCCTCAGTATCCATGTAAATCATATAAGGAGATGGATTAAGACCTCTTAATACTCTATATGTATTAAATAGTGATCCCTTCATTTTACCCCTAAATCTTCTACTATATACACATTGGAAGATATCTCCATCAATTATATGCTTATGAATTCTTTCAATTGATTTCTTATAAGAATCAAATGTATCATGAGCCTTAATCGGCTCAATTATTTGATTATTTGGTATATTTGGATGAAAATCCGCTTTAATTATTGTTTTTAAAGAATCAATTTCCTTCAATCCTTCCTTATAATTCTTTTCAAGATTATCTGTATTAATATTAACAATAATAATTATTTTTTGTTTAAGATTATCAAAGGCTACAACCTTATCAAATAGCATAAAATGATAATCATTGAATTCTGCTTCATCAAATGATTTGAACTTTAAGACTGGCTCAGCATATTTTAGTGTATCATATGAAGCATATCCTACAAATCCTCCACTAAATTTAGGAAGAAAATCAAAATGAGGAGATTTATATCTTTTAATGATTTTTCTAATTTCATTCATAGGCTCATCTGAATAGAATTGATTAATATTCTCATCTTCTATTATTGTAACCATATTATCCTTACACTTTATTTCAAGCTTAGGATCACAGCCAAGGAATGAATATCTTCCCCATTTTTCCTGAGATACAGATTCAAGAAGAAAGCATTTTTTTGAAATAGCCTTAAAATTCTTTAATACTCCTATTGGTGTTTTAATATCTGAATATATCTCATCACAAAGTGGAATGATATTATATTCCTTTAAATCCATATTCTTCAATTCATTTAGCTCTGGTCTCATTTTAATTCCTCCTTTTATAAACAAAAAAACTCGCCCTAAAAATCAATTTAGGACGAGTGCTATAACCCGCGGTACCACCTAAGTTCCACATTTAAAAATGTAGCTACTTTAACATAGATGCAATCACATCTACTGCAACTAACGTATGCATACGTAATGAGATACTCTAAAGCATAAGCTTTGTTTCATCATTCCCTCAATGGTCCATTTTTCAGCCCTCATACTATAAAGCTTCCACCAATGCTTTACTCTCTGTAAGCGATAAACCGTTTTATTTCCATCTCATAGGTTTATATCAAGTTATTTTAATTATAAATATCAAAATTACTATTGTCAATTAAATATTTTAAAAATTCTATATTTTTTTCTTTTCTTCGTTTATTATTTCATTTTTTGGCTTTTTTAATAAGAAATAAAGTAAGAAAGGCAATGTTATAATTGCACTTATAACATCAGATATAGGTGTAGCTAAGGCAATTCCTCTAAATCCAAAGCCTGCATAATAAAATATTAATATTATTGGAACCAAAACTACACCACTTCTAAGCATCGCAAGGAATGATGCAATCTCAGCCTTACGAATAGATTGATATAGCATATTACCAATTACTGTAATTGGTACTACAAAAGCAAACACAGATACATATCTTACAGCCTTTGATGCAATAGATATAACATAATTATCATCATTAAACCATTCTGCTACAACCCTTGGAGATATAATACCTAAAAGGGATACTACAAATACCATACACATTGCACATACAAGAGTAAATAGCATAGCTTTTTTTACTCTATCATATCTATTAATTGCGTAATTAAATGAAGCTACAGGCTGGAATCCTTGACCAAGACCCATTCCAATACATGAAATAAATGATCCATATCTTGAGGCTATAGACATAGCCGCAATATTAGAATCAGCACTATAAGCTTCACTAAGACCAAGCTCTAATGCTTCCTTTTCTCCTATAAGGCGAGCATATTGATTTAATACTCCACTAGATAATGACATAAATGCATTTCTTATAAATGATGGGAATCCTGCACGTATTATAAGCAAATAATCCTTAATATTTTTACTCATTCTTCTAATACTAAGCTTTGATGTAGCCTTTGTTATAAACATAAATAAAAGAATAAAAAATGAAACTGATTGTGATATTGCAGTACTAAGTCCAGCTCCAAGAACACCCATATCAAGTATTTTTACAAACAAATGATCACCAAAAATATTTAAGAGGGCTCCAGCAACAAGACCTACCATAGCAAGGCTTGCTCTACCTTCATATCTTAAATTATTATTTAGTACCATTGATGCTATAAATAGTGGTCCTGAGAATAAGACACACATTGAATAATCTCTTGCATAAGGAAGGATAGTATCTGTACTTCCTAGCGCATACATAAGAGGTGTTAAAAAAATCAAACCAAATATTAAAATAAAAATACCACTAAAAAGTGCTGTAAAAAAGGCTGTTGAAACATACCTTGAGGCAATATCATTTTCCTTTAATGCTAAATGCTTAGAAACATATATACCACTACCATGACCTAAGGTGAATGCTATTGCCTGAATTAAAAACTGTAATGTAAAAACAATTCCAATAGCTCCCTGCTGAGAGGTTCCTAGTGTTCCTACATAATATGTATCAACCATATTATAAATATTTGTTATAAGGGCTGTTATAATAGTAGGTATTCCAAGAGATATAACAAGACCAGGAATATTAGCATTTTTCATTTTATGATATTGTCTATCTTCAATTTCCTCTACATCTTCCATATTGTCATCCCCTTTTTCATTAAAATTATACCATAAAAAGACAAATAAAAAGACATAATTATGTAAAACTAATTATGTCTTCTATCATTAATACATTATTTATTGAATATTTAAAATAATCGATGCTTAGATACTAACTATAAAGTTTATTGGAGTATAAGCTATAAAGTTATTGGAGTAATTAAGCTTTAAACTTACTGGAGTATTTTTGACAATATCAAAAAGACCTCTTTTATGATCAAAAAACTAATACTTAAATGATTGCTAAAATTATAAATTTTGGTTATATAAAAGATTTATTTGTAGATTCCTTTATTTCGTCAGGTCAAACTACAAAACGAGATTATTAAGACGTTTTGCCATGTTTATAAACATAGCTAGTCAGATTACCTAATCATTGTATAACAAAGTATTAAGTTCCTTTTTTATGTATTAATTAACAATGTATATTTAAAACCTTTAGCCAGAAGAAAAAGAGTATGATTTTTCATCATACTCCGATTTTTTTATAGTTTTACTCCAGTTGGTTTATAGTTTATACTCCAACTAGTTTAAAGCTTGAACACCGATTCTTTTATAGTCGGGAATAGATACCTACTCCGATTTTTTTAAAGAACCTATTTATTAAAATTATTCAATCGCAAGAATTCCTATATTATTAAATAATACATATGCCACTATAGCAATTGCAGATAAAATAATTCCTAAGAAAGCTACAACTCTCTTACCCTTTCCAATAAATAATCCTATTAGAGAAAGGAATGCTGTAAACCCTGCAATACATGCCACATACATCATAACATCATTACAAGCCTCGCTCATATTCTTTGACGCTTCATAAGCATTAGAATTAGTTGAATTCTTAGACATAATAAATGTATATGCCTTAATAGCAAATCCAGCTACTGCAAGTAGAAATGATACAAATGAAAGTCTTGATGCAAAGCTTGCAAATAAAGTACCTCCAGTAGGACTCTTCTTTTGGTCAATCATCTTAACTGCAGTTTCAACCTTCTCTATTCTCATAGATAGGGCACCAAAATCAACAACACTACTTGGCTCTACTTCATCATTATTTTCACTCTCTCTTGCCTCTAGGGCATCAAGACGAGCAATAATTGAATCATCTTGTTTTGTATTGGAGCTTGACTCCATATTATTAAGTTGTTCTTTTAAGGATTTAATTTCTAAATTAAGAGCCTTAATATCATTTTGAAGGCTAACTCGATTCTCCTCAATAACCTGAGGATCAATATCCTCAAGCTTTGAATTAATAGAGTCAACTGCCTTTTCAAGCCTCATTACCTTAACGATAGTTGAAGCTCTATGTCTGATATTTTCATCCTCTTCTTCCTCATCATCCTCAGATGATGTGTTTTTTAATTCAGGATCATCCTCTAAATCTTCATTTAGTATAAACATAAAAATCACCTAGCTTTTTAGAACGCAAAATTACCATCCTTAAATATTTGATGCTTATTACCAGCATGGTCATATCCAACAATATTTAAGTCCTTTGTTCCAATCATAAAATCTACATGAGTTAAGGAATTATTAAAATCAATCTTTTTAAATTCCTCATCACTCATAGTCTCATAACCCTTAAGATTATCTCTAAAGGCCATACCTAATGCCAAATGGCATGCAGCATTTTCATCAAATAATGTATTATAGAATAAAATACCACTTAAATTTATAGGACTATCATATGGTACTAGAGCTACCTCACCAAGGTGATGAGATCCCTCATCAGTATCAATAATCTTTTGAAGCTCATTTTGTCCCTTTAATGCTTCACATTTTACAACACGTCCGTGCTCAAACCAAATCTTAAAATCTTCAATAACAACACCATTATGACTTAATGGCTTAGAAGATACAACAACACCATCAACTCCATTAATATCAGGCATTGTAAATACCTCTTCTGTAGGCATATTTGCTACAAATTCAATTCCTCTTAAGGAATTCTCTGATGCACTTTGCCATAAATGTCCTTCATGTAGCTTAAGCTTTAAATTAGTTCCATTAGATGAGCTATATTCTAAATAATCTAGATTTAGATCATTTAACACCTTAGCCTTAGATGCAAGATATTCAATATGCTCATTCCAAGCCTTAATAGGATCATTTGAGTCTATTCTTGTAGTCTTAATAATCGCATCCCATAGCTTCTTCACAGCATTTGAAGGAGTCTCATTAGGGAATATCATCTTAGCCCATTCCTTAGAAGGAACCGCAACTATACACCATTGATCATATCCCTCAGTAATATCTCTATATTTCTTTATAACCTTGCGACGAGCCATAGATATTCTAGATATCTTATCATTATCAAGGCCATTAAAGGCTTCTGGATTAGAATCCTCAACATATATTCTACAAGGAATAGATTTAGAATTATGCTTAGCTCTAGCCTCTTCATAATCCTCAACTTTAGATAAAGCCTTCTCATCGCCATACTTATATGCTACATAATCAATATCATCATCAGTCCAATTGATAATAACCTTGCGTGCTTTATTCTTATAGCATTCCATAGTTATATATTTAGCAAACTCTCTTTGAAGAGTTGAAATATATAATAATACATCCTGTCCCTCTTGAAGGTTAATACCCTTCTTTACAATGACAGATGCAAATCTTTTATATATTGTTTTATTCATAATATTACTCCTCTACAATATCCTCAAATGATACTCTAATAAGTTTAGATAAATCTAAAGGATTCACTTCAACCTGATATCCAATTTTTCCTGCACTAAATATAATAGAATCAAAATCTAGTGCTGTCTTATGAATAACTGTAATAAATGATTTTTTCATACCAATTGGTGAACAACCACCTCTAACATATCCTGTTAGCGGTAATAGTTCCTTTACAGAAATCATTTCAACGCTTTTTTCAGAAACTGACTTTGCGCACTTCTTTAAATCAAGCTCCTTATTAACTGGTAATACAAAAACATAATTCTTTTTTGACTTAGATACGCAAACTAATGTTTTAAAAACCTTATTAGGATCCTCATTTAAAAGAGTTGCTACACCAAGACCATCTACGACACCATCCTCATGAGGATATTCATAGCAATTATATTTAATCTTTTTTTGATCAAGTGTTCTCATTACATTAGTCTTTTCCATATTATTCCACCCATAGATATTATACTATAATTTAGAAAAAATGAGCATTGAAAATGCTCAATTTAAGACTTTATTTGGCTTTGAAAAAAGCTTTTAGTTTAGTATGCTTTACAAGTAAATACGATTATATATTTACTCCTTCTCATTAATCGCAAGCCTTGTTCTATTAACAAATCTTAACATCATAATAATTGATATCAAAATGATAACAGAGCTTACCCCAAAAGATAGCCATTCATGTATTTTAGATAATAAATCTTCATCAAAATGACCAACAAAATAGTCATCAAGTAGACCCTCTAATACAATTAAATCAGATAGTGCAGTTGCAAGCCCTACCTCCTTTAATCCTAAAACCATAATATCAGTTCTATCAGCAGCTGTTCTATATCCTCTAATAGATAGAATAAGCATAACTACAATCACTAGGGCTAATAGTGTTGATTGCCAACCCTCATATACCTTTTCTTGAGTATCATATAATCCAGAAAGCTTTGCTAGAACCACAAATAGGAATAAAAGACCATAAATGAATAATATAAATCCCATTAAAAGATATGCATGTCTCTTCTCCTTACGTGATTTATTAAGCCTTTTTACATATATGATTTTACAAAAGAAAACACATAATGAAGATAAGGCAGTCGCAACTATTATAATTGACTTAGATATATAACCTAATAATCCCTTATATAAAAAAGATAAGAATGTTACAATTGCACTTAAAAATGTTATTCTTTTTGACATTTTTCTTCCCATATTATAACCTCGCTATAGCATCTATGTATCCATAGAAAAATAAATATGTAACTAAATATAAAATAAAAGAGAAAAAGCACATTGTATATATATTGCTTTTACTTCCAGTAAACCAGGTATTTATAGAATCAATATGATATGTTTCATTTAATTTTTGATAATTATCTGATTCCTTATCAAGCTCTAAATATGGCATTATTGATTCCTTTATATTTTTTAAAAATATAAAATCATATACATATGGCACAAGCAAAATTATCATAAGCCACGGAAGCTTAAGATCAAATGATAGACTTTCATTAATCATAAGCTTTATAGGAATGGTTCCTATAAATATTAAAAGAATTTGATAAAAGTATCTATAAAGATAAATCTTTAATGCCGTCCAATATTTATGCTTTTTCATAAACAAAATCCCTAATACATATAATACTAGATATAAAAGTATTATAGCTATAGCAAGGATTAATCCAAATGCTTTCATAATCAAATACCTCCTTTATATTTTACATTAAAATATAAATAAAAAAAAGCACCGAAGTGCTTTAATTTATCTTATTACTTTAATAGGTCTAAGATGTCTGCCTTCTTAGCTCCTGAAGGAATCTTTACTCCCTTTTCAGCAGCGATAGCCTTTAATTCAGCAACAGTCTTCTTAGATAGGTCCTCTGCAGCCTCTGCCTTTGGAGCAGCAGCCTTCTTAGGTGCATCTGCCTTCTTAGCCTCTGCCTTTGGAGCAGCAGCTTTCTTAGCTGGCTTAGCTTGTGCAGCAGCTTGCTTCTCAGCCTTTGTAGCCTTCTTTAAAACTACAACGTTCTCAGCAACAGCAGTCTTCTTAGGTGCAGCTAATGCAGTCTTAACTAATGCAGCAAATCCCTCTGCATCATTTACAGCCATCTCAGCTAACATCTTTCTATTGATTTCAATTCCAGCATTTGCTAATCCTGCAATGAATAATGAATACTTAGTTCCATTTAATTGGCAAGCAGCATTAATTCTTTGAATCCATAGCTTACGGAATTCTCTCTTTCTTTGCTTTCTATCTCTGAATGCATATGCTAATGAACGCATAACTTGCTCATGAGCAGTTCTATATAATGCATGCTTTGATCCATAATATCCCTTGGCTAATTTTAAGACAGCCTTACGTCTTCTTCTTGTTGTATATCCACCTTTAACTCTTGGCATCTTTCTTACCTCCTAAAATTATCTCATGTTGCTGATTAGAGACTTAATTCTCTTTGCATCAGTCTTGTCTACTAAACCTTGCTTTGAAAGGTTCTTGTTCTCTTTATGAGTCTTATTTGTCTTTAAATGTCCTGTATAAGCATGTCCTCTTTTTAGCTTTCCAGTTCCTGTAACCTTAATTCTCTTCTTTAATCCACTATGTGTCTTTTGCTTTGGCATAATTTTTTACACTCCTTTTTTATTCTTATTTATCATTCTTTGGTACTAATACAGTAAATAGTGATCTACCGTCTAGCTTAATAGGGGATTCTGTTTGTGCACAATCCGCTAAAGCATCTACGAATCTCTTAATAACATCTTGTCCTAAGTCTTGATGCGCAATCATACGTCCGAAGAAACGTAGAGTAACTTTTACCTTACTTCCTTTTAATAGCATCTTACGAGCATTATTGGCTTTAGTCTCGAAGTCATGCTTTTCAATAGTTGGAGATAATCTAATCTCTTGGATTACCACTACCTTTTGATTCTTCTTCATTTCCTTAAGCTTCTTTTGTTGCTCAAATCTGAATTTAGAATAATCCATAATCTTTGCAACTGGTGGCTTAGCCTCTGGAGAAACTAATACTAAATCTAATCCGTACTCATCAGCCTTTGCTAAAGCTTCATTACGAGAAAGAATTCCAAGCTTTTCACCTTCATTTGTAATTACTAAAACCTTTGGACTCTTAATGTCATCATTAATGATTGCATCGTCAGTCGTTCTTCTATTGTTGTTAATAAGAAACACCTCCATATTAGTGATAAGCAAAAAAATAAGGGACGCAGAACGCCCCTTTAAAATCATAATAATAAAATCATACAACAAGCTCTTTTGCCTACCAACCTTTGGTCAATCAGGCGAGAAACGGGCGTTTCTTCTTTCCGTTTATTAATTTAACCTCTATTATTATACTAGATTTATTCTATTTGTCAACATTAATTTATACTATTTTTTAATTTTTAGCTCTCTTTTTGAAAACAAAATCATAAGCAGTCCTAAATAGCATAATACTATACCTAAAGATGGTAAAAGTCCTAGAGGTGCAATCTTAGAAAATGGATTTATATTTAAAAATAAAATATTTCCAATATATGCATTCGCATCACTTATTATTCTTGAAACAAAATATATAATAAATACTAAAATTGCACTAAATCCAATTCTTGTAGCCCTTTGGATAATCATAGATAATATTACTGCCTCGGAGGCAATAAATATCATCATGAAATATATTTGAATCATTTTTAAATCAAGCTTAAAATAATTAAATCTTATAATACCAATACTAATTATCAAAATCCATATTATTGTCATATATAAAAATGATAATAATAGATAAACATATATTTTGATTTTTAAAAGCTCCTTTGATTTAATCCTAGTCGCAAATATTAAATCAAACCTTTTTTGATTAGTAATATAATCAATACATATGATAGTTATTAGAACCACAAGAGATATAGGAGAGGCAATATTTAGTGAAAATCTTAGATAATCATCATGAAAATATGATATATCCTCAACATAATCAAAATTACTTATATCAAAATCATAAAGATTAAATAATATAAACAAAAGAAATGCTGATACCATAATTATTATAATATTAGCCCTATTAAAAGTATAGCTTATATAAAGCCTTCTTATATTATTCATATTTCTTACCTCCAAGCTCTATAAGCTTACTCTTATATTCCATAAAAACACTTTTATCATGGGTAACTACAATTATAGTCTTTGAAAGCTTCTTTAAAGCCATAAGATCTTCTGCTAAAAGTCTTTTAGATTCTTCATCTAATCCATTAAGAGGCTCATCAAATATATAAAGCTCTGATTGCTCTAAAAGAGTTTTTATGATACCAATCTTTAATGTATTACCCTTAGATAAATTGCAAATATATTTATTTTCAAGCTTATATCTATCAATATAAAAATCAATTTCATCCTTCGTAGCTATATTATTAAAATAGGTATACAAAAAATCATGTGATTTTATAAGAGATGGCAAATTAAATCTTTCAGGATAATATGAGATATTTTCAAAATCATTATAAATATCTCCCCTATCATTTTTATCTAAATCTATAAGCTTTAGCATAAGATTAATTATAGTGGTCTTACCACTACCATTTTGTCCTTCTATTATTACAAAATCACCATTGTTAATTTCAAAGGAAATATTATCTAATACCTTATCCTTCTTAAAAAACTTTTCTACATTATTAAAGCTAATCATTTAAATCACTCCTTACCATAACAGACATATAATATCTATTATCATCAAATGTAATAATATTATTGTTAAACAAAACATTTTTTATTTTTACAAATCCACTAGTTGTCTCAAGAATCAAATACATTTCATATGTAAGATTTTTTGATTCTAAATTTAATACAATATTATTTCCTATTGTATTATATGTAATACCTACTGATTCTGAAGCGTAGATGTTTTTAATTGCAGGAGCTATATCAAAAAGTAATGTTATTTGTGATAAATCATTACAATCTAAATCCTTTTGCATTGACTTATATGATAAATCTTGGGAATATACATCACTTAAAACATTAAGGCTTCCAATGTTAAACATATCTATGTGATATTCATTTGAAGCCTTAAAATATAGATTATCTACATATAGATATGTGGCATTAGGAATATCAATTAATATTTCAAATCGATAATACCTATCCTCCTTTGAAACATTAATTTCTTTAGGAAAAACTTCAATGATAAATAGCTCATCATAATCACATAAATAATATGTATTTTTATTTATGTAAGAAAAGCTTGGATTTGCTGTATTAGAATAAAGATTTATTCTCATAGTAGCACTACTATCATATAGATAGCTATAATTACACCTTAAAGAGAATGTTTCCTCCTCTAAATAATCATCCTTCTTTACACTCTCTCCAATTATAATAAAAAATCCTAATATAATAATTGCTGATAAAATAAATATAATTTTTCTCATATTTTCTCCTTTACAATTTTTGGATATACATCAACAAGCTCAAAAAACTCAAATGCTCCTCTAAAGCTTTTTAGCCACAAATCATATAAGGTCGCATATCCATTAGTTAAATACCCTGATCCTTTAAGATAAATATTTACCCTAGTACCTGGATCAATTATTATTTTTAAGCTTTCTGATGTCTTACATGTCACACTTTCTTCAACACTTTTTTCAATACTAAGCGCTGAATCTAATCCTCCCTTAAACTTCTTAACTGTTCCACTAACTGATGTTTTTAAGGTACCCTTAGCTGTAATAGATACCTTATTCATAACAGTTTCTGTTTGTTCAAGCTCATATTCAATATTGGTCTTACCATCATTTACAATGCTAAGAATTGTTTTAGATGTAAAATTACATCTAACATGATAATTCATATAGCATATTCTCCATCCATAAAATCTTTTTTTATGAGTAGCTTTAATATAAGGCTTAAGCTCCTGTTCTGAATAATTTTTTAAAAGCTTTCCTCTAGAGAATTGCATATAGCTAAATGTAGTATAATCACAATAATCGCTAGAAATATTGTTAGCCTCTACTTTTGAAAGATTTAAGGAAAGAACTACTGTAACAATTGTTATTAATAAAAGTATTAATCTTTTTCGCATTTTTATCACCTCACTATAAATATTGCAAAAAAGTAGTACTTTTTACTAAAAGAAAATTCAAAAAAATAAAAAAAAGGCCATCATATGATGACCTTTATACCTACTTTAAGTTCTTAAATACATTAACCTTATCAAGTCTTTCCCAAGGAAGATCAAGATCATTACGACCAAAATGTCCGTAAGCAGCTGTCTGCTTATAGATTGGTCTTAATAAATCTAATGATGTGATAATTCCCTTAGGTGTAAGATTGAAGTTTTCTTCTATTGCCTTTACAATCTTATCATTTGATACAGTAGATGTTCCAAATGTATCAACTAAAATTGATACTGGCTTTGCAACTCCAATTGCATATGATAATTGGATTTGGCAACGCTCTGCAATCTTAGATGCTACAATGTTTTTAGCAATGTAACGTGCCATATATGAAGCACTTCTATCAACCTTAGATGGATCCTTTCCTGAGAAAGCTCCTCCTCCATGAGATGCAGCTCCACCATAAGTATCAACAATAATCTTACGTCCTGTAAGTCCTGAATCTCCTGCAGGTCCTCCTACAACAAACTTTCCTGTAGGATTAAATAAGAATTTAGTATTTTCATCAATAAGCTCTGTAGGAATAACAGGATCTACAACATACTTCTTAACCATCTTACGAAGCTCCTCTAGAGGGATAGCTGGAGAATGCTGTGTTGATACTAAGATAGTATCAATTCTTTTTACCTTCTTATTATCATCATATTCAACAGTAACCTGTGTCTTTCCATCAGGACGAAGGCAATCAAGAATATGATTCTTACGAACATATGCTAAGCGTTGTGCAAGCTTATGAGATAGTGATAATGTAAGTGGCATATATTCATCAGTCTCATTTGTTGCGTAACCAAACATAATTCCTTGGTCTCCTGCACCTTGCTCATGAGAATCTGTTTCATCAACTCCCATAGCAATATCAGGTGATTGTGGATCAATTGCAGTAAGTACTGCAAGGTTATCTGCATCAAATCCAAACTTTCCTCTTGTATATCCAATCTCACGAACTACATCACGTACTATCTCTTGAATATTAATACGTGCTGTTGAAGTAATTTCTCCAAATACGAAGACCATACCTGTAGTAGCTACTGTTTCACAAGCAACTCTAGCTTTTGGGTCCTCCTTTAAATATGCATCAAGAATGGCATCACTAATTTGATCACAAATCTTATCAGGATGTCCTTCTGTAACTGATTCACTAGTAAATAAATATGACATTATATATTTCCTCCTAAAATATCTATATTATACTAAATGCTTTGGCTAATCACCATAGCTATTATATAATTCCTCAAAATCATTTGAAAATCTTGAGAAACGATCAATGATATCATTATCAAAATAAATACTATATTCATTTTGAATAAGATTCATTGAAACTTCATGTGAATAAGGTCTCTTATAATTTCTTGGTGATCTAAGGGTAATATATAGGTCACATAATAAGATAATATTTGAATCCCTATTATTTTGGATAACACGAGTCTTCTTTATAAAGGCATCTGTGTTCCATCCTTCACTATGAGCACGTATTACGTCCTCACACTTTCTTCTAAGTTCAAGCCTCTTGGCAATTTCATTACCAATAGATGTTTGCTCTCTTAGCTTTTTAAACTGCTGGTCCTTATCTGTAATAGATGAAACATCAAGGTCAACATGCCCATTTAAATGAATCGTTGAAATCTCTTTATTTCTTTTTATTTCATTAGGACTTAATCCAAGGATTGATGAAAGCTTTTCTACCATACTTTCAAGAAGTGGTCCCTGCTGATGCTCACCCTCAGATATTTGATTACCATGAAGAGTCACATCAAACATATCAACAACTACCTTTGTAAAATCATCCTGAACCTCTTGTCTTTTCATAAGCTCAGTCTTACGCTGCTCCTGCATCTTAGATGTAATATATGCTAAGGCATATAATACAAGAGTAAATGCCACAAGCATTATTGTTCTTACAAGGATATCCTTAAACGCATCAGATTGTGGGAATTCCTTTACAAACGATAATGCTGATGAGGCGTATTCAGCATGAATTATATCATGTGTTGTTACAAAGTGTAAAATTGTTGTTATAACAATTAAATATGGAGCTACATTACGTATAAGCTTTGGAGATTGATATAGTGATATAACCGCTAATGAATAATAAATCAAGATATATGCGGCATCACTATATATTGGCATTTCTCCTGAAGCATTTTCTGTAAACATACGCATTTTAATGTATAACAGGATTGCTGTAAGGAACATATAAAATACGCAGAAATAGGAAGCTATTTGCTGTTTTACAGGATCATGCTCATTTCCATTAATTAGCTTCTTTAATGTGTGGTTTACAACGAATGTAACTGGGAATAGTACTAATGTAATTACAATATTGTTACTATTCTTATCACTTATTGAAAGAATCATAAATATGAACGTATAAATAAGGTTCGAAAAGAAAATGATATTCTTAACAACAATATTTCTACGGTATAGCATGGCAGTGTCGTCAGTGATATCTACTTCATATTCAATTGCGAATAGTCTACTGATTAGACCTTTAAATTTTAATTTAGGCAAATTAAATTTTGGCATACTATACTCCTTTCAATTAACTACATTATAGCAAAATTAATCAAATATATCACCAACATTTAATAACTTTTGACCATTTACAAAATCCTTTGCCTTCATCATCTTCTTACCACTAGGCTTAATATCTATAAGTCTAATAGCAGAATCCTTAGTTTTTACAACTATTTCCTTTTTTAAGGAAAGTATTGTACCAGGATTCTCATTACCATTATATTCAACAATTTCTGATGAATATATTTTTAAATCCTCACCCTTAATTCTTGCGTAGGCACCAGGCTCCATAGCAAGTCCTCTAATCTTATTGAAGATATTAATTGATGAATCATTAAATGTTATAATTTCTTCCTCTCTTCTAATATTTGGAGAATATATAACCTTATCCTCATCCTGAGGAACACCCTTATTCTTTCCAGAATAAATATCTAAAATAGAGTCTAATAATAAATCTCTTCCTACATATGATAGTTTTTCAAATAATGTAGTATTATTATCACTATACTCTATTTCTATCTCCTTCTTTGCGTAAATAACTCCAGCATCAAGCTTGGAAACCATTTCTATAATTGAAATACCAGTTACCTTATCTCCATTAATAATAGAGCGTTGAATTGGAGCTCCACCTCTATATTTTGGAAGTAGTGATGCATGAACATTTATAGCCTTTTTCACACATCTAAGTACCTCATTAGGTATTATTTGTCCATATGCTGCTGTAACAATCATATCAGCACCAGCATTAAGAATTGGCATATAATCATCTTTAATATGCTTTGGTTGGAAATATTTAAGATTTAATTCCTTTGCTTTTTCAATTACAGCAGGGGATGTTAAAACCTTTTTTCTTCCAACCTCCTTATCAGGCTGAGATACTACTAATACTACTTCATATTCTTTCGCAAGAGAATCTAGAATTGTTGCTGCGAATTCTGGAGTTCCCATAAATACTATTTTCAAAATAAATCACTTCCTTGTTATTGATATTTGAATGTCATTATTTGCTATATACCTTTCAAGTATTTCCTCTAGGGTATCAAATAAATCCATTTCATCAAATTTAAGCTGTAGCTTATATCTATAAACATTATTTAGCTTAAATATATAATCCTCATTAGGTCCTAAAACCTGACAGCCATAATTTTCTTTTAGTATTATTGTCTTAATAAGATTAGCTTCCATATAGGCCTTTTTTAAGGATATTGAAGATATCATAATTTCAAGATAATTCATATATGGAGGATTTTTTAAAATCTTCCTATATTTTATCTCTTCATTATAAAATCCCTTATAATCATGCGATGCGGCATACCTAATCGCATAATGCTCTGGCATATAAGACTGAATAATAACCTTACCCATTATCTTATCTCTTCCAGCTCTACCTGAAACCTGCTCAATTAAATCATATGATATTTCAGGAGCGTTATATTCTGATATTTTTAATCCAATATCAGCATTTAATACTCCAACTAAGCTTACATTTGGAAAATCAAGACCTTTAGCGATTATTTGAGTTCCAATTAAAATATCAATCTCATGATTTCTAAATTGTCTAAATACCTCCTGATAGCTATTCTTTTCAGTCATAGTATCAGTATCAACTCTTCTAACCCTTACTCCAGGATAATTCTTATTAAGTTCCTCAACTGCCTTTTCAGTACCGTCTCCTAAAAGCTTAATATACTTACTTCCACATGTAGGACATTTATCTGGGATTGGTATTTCATATCCACAATGATGGCATTTAAGCCTTTGCTGATATTTATGATATACAAGGCTCATATTACAGTTAGGACATTCAATAGTTGAACCACATTCACGGCACATAACAAAGCTTGAATATCCTCTTCTATTAATAAATAATATAGCCTGCTCTTTTCTTTCTATACATCCTTTAATCTCATTAGATAGAGCTTTTGAGAATACACTTTTATTATTTTGCTTAAGCTCCTCACGCATATCAATTATTTCACTTATAGGCTCTGGCTTACCATTAGCTCTATGAGAAAGCTCTAATAAAACATATTCTCCATTTTGTGCCTTATAATAATCACTAACCCTTGGAGTTGCACTTCCAAGGACTAATGGAATATTATGGTATTTAGCTCTAAAGCTTGCGATATCAATCGCATCATATTTTGGATTAGTATCCTGGATATATGACATTTCATGCTCTTCATCAACAATTATAAGACCAAGATTTTTAAATGGGGCGAATATTGCAGACCTAGCTCCTACGACTATATGAGCCTTATTATTTAATATTCTTCTCCATTCATCATATCTTTCACCATTTGATAATCTTGAATGTAGGACCGCAACAGCATCCTTAAATCTAGCCTTAAATCTAGATGTCATTTGAGGAGTTAATGATATTTCTGGTACTAATATAATAGCCTCCTTACCATTTTTTAGCACATCCTCTATAAGCTTAAGATATATTTCTGTTTTTCCAGATCCACATACACCATGCAGTAGGAATGTTTCATTCTTATTATAGGAATCTCTAATTCTGTTATAGGCATCCTGCTGCTCTGAATTTAGTTCTACTTTCTTGTCCATTACATCATCTACATTAATATCTCTAAAAACCTCATAATCATATATATCAATTACGCCATTCTTTTTTAGAGTTTCTAATGAAGATTGACTATATCCCATATCAATAAGCGTTTCCTTTAAAATATCCTCACCATATTCTTTAAGGTATGAAATAATATCATTACAGTTCTTACTACGCTGTTCTATTGGATTTTTAAGATGAACCATCTTCTTGGTTTTTTTATGTCCTTTATCAACAAAATCATCAAATATCTCAACTATACCATCATGCTCATATTTTTTAAATAATGCAATACGCTCATCATGAAGCTTTAATGTATAATACCCATCCTTGAATAAGGACCTAGTTTCATTATCTAAAAGCTCCTCCTTTAGTGCATGCACTCTTTTTAAATATGTAACTCTTAAGGCTTGTGGAATCATTGTCTTAAGACAGGTAATATAGAATGAATAATATCTTTTAACCATATAGGATGCAAGAGATATAAACTCAGTTCCTAAAATAGGCTTAATATCTAGTACATCATAAACATTCTTTAAGGATTCATTATATTTAGCAAACTCATGAATATCTACAACAAATCCTAAAACCTTACGTGAACCAAATGGTACACTAACTCTATGACCTACCTCAATAACACCTTCTAAAAAATCTGGGATCTTATATTCAAATACCTTATTTATTTGCTTATTCGATACATCAACTATTACATCGCAGTACATAAGATCCTCCTTAAAAGATAAATAAAAGCCCAAATGATGGGCTTTTTATAACAGATATTTTCCATCATTCAAGTATTAGCACCTTTTTCATATTGAAGAGGTTGCTGTAGGGTCATTAAGCTTGTCTTTCGCCTACTCTTTATGGTATTAAGATATTCTAATTATATATTATATAATTACTAAAATCAACTAAAAACATTATAAATTAGAAGATTGCTCATCTATATCATTTTTTTCTCTTCTACTCTTAAGTTCCTCTTCAATATCAATAATTTCATGGTTGATATCATCACATATTCTACTATCAACTATAAGAAGAGCCTTAAGAGCTGGTGCTAGTGCCTTAAAGAAAAGCCAAATAGCAATAGATTGAGGTAATAAATATACTACATTCTTAGGGATAGATAGACTAAACATATAAGTTCTTGTGGCTTCTCTTGAAAGATCAGCTACATCTCCCCAGCATAATGATCCAAGAATTCCATTAAGCGCTATATTTATAATAAGACGAGCAAACAGTACCTTACTAAATGATACCTTAGTCTTGTAGAATAATAATCCGTAAGTAAGACCAGTAAGTCCTGCTTGTATTGTATATCCTGGATGGAATGGGTATCCATCTGGGAATACAAAGAATCCAAAGATATCAGAAATTATACCAATAATAAATCCAATACTTGGTCCATAGATTAAACCAATTAACGCAAAGAAAAATGCACTAAGAGATATACCTAGATTTCCAAATCCTGATGGAATTGGAATTAAACGCACAACCTGCATCATCGCAAGTAGTATTGCTAAAAATGTTATATTCTTAACACTCTTAAGCTGTAAAAGCTGTCCCTTCCAATAATTTTTGTGGAATGGTGTTTTAAATATTTCCTCATTATCATATTCTAGCCTATCTACTGCCTCTTCCTTTTTAATAAGAACTAGGCATAAAACTATAATTAAATCTAATGCAATTCCACAAGCTGCTCCAACCAAACTCCATAAATAGATATTTGTACCATCTACATATCCCAAAATATTTGCAGCTTTTGTAGCATCTGTTATAGATGTAGTTGTACTACCATTAGAATCATTTAATATATACGCTTTATTTTCTGCAATATATGAAATATATCGCACCATAAATCTTCTAGCCTGTTGCCAAGTGTTGAAATATCTTTGTTGCATATATAAAGTATATGTATTATCATCATTTTCTTCTACATATGATGTCTTATTAAGCTTTTTTGTCTTAACATAAGCAAATGATGAATATGAATATTGATACTCCATATTTGTTTTGGCTATATATGTATCAACACCCTCATCTGTTGTGTCAGTTACAATTCCATCATTATATGTAACAACACCCTTAGGATATAGCCAATAGTCATCAAGTATAATATAATTCTTACCATCCTTATCAAAAACATTTGTGTCAATTGAACCATATATATTTTCTGTAGAATTATCATTATATGTTATAACTATTAATGAATTGCCCTTTTCTTCTGCTGATATAGCACCATCAACCTCATATAGATAATCATTTAATATAAGATACTTTCCATTTTCTCTTATATCTTGTATCTTTTGCTTTGCCATATCTAATGTTTCAAGGCTAATATCAGATACACTATCAGCTTTAAATGAAACACTATAATATTCATGAGATGGATTATAAATCTTATGTGAGCACAAAAGACCTATAGCGGCTCCAATCACTAAAAGTGTAATAAATAATATTTTCCTTTGCCAAACACATTTAAAATATCTTTTAAAAAATTCCATAAAAAAAGACCTCCTATAATTTTATAGAGGTCCACTATAATATTTAAAGACTAAAAAATCCATATTTAATACAGCGGACGCAACTGACTATCGCCACCCGTAGTGTTTCGTCCATATCCAACTTCCCATGATATGGCACTATACGCAATCAGTCTACTCTGTTTATTATTTAAATGCAAAAATATAATAACATAACACCCTATATTAATCAAGGGTATTATGTATAAAATCTAATGCCATGTGGAACCATCTTGCTACATATGGCATTTCCTTTCTCTTATCATCCATTGCTGATTCCTTAGAGGCAAGGCTTAGACCATGTGGTCCCTCTGGGAATATATGATATTCACATTTAATTCCTTTAAGTATTAAAGCTTCTACAAGCTTTATAGAATTAAATACAGGAACTGATTCATCAGTTGCAGTATGCCATACAAATGATGGTGCGAAATCATCACCAACATGTCTTACAATATCAACCATATTAAGCTTATCAATATTTTTTACATCATCACCAAGTAGATATTTAAATGTTGATCTATGAGTAAAATAATCATTTGATAATGTCACAGGATAGCAGAGGATATTAAGATTTGGCTTGCTATCATATTTATATTCCTTATAATGCTCGTTAGCAAGTCCTACTAAATGTGCACCTGCACTAAATCCTATAAGAATAATCTTATTCTTATCTGCACAATCCATCCTTCTTGCATAATCAATCGCAAATAAAAGCTCTTCTAATGGAGCAGGATATAGATCAAGTGTCTCTCTATATCTTAATGTTACTGTATGAAATCCAGCCTTATTGAAGGCTTGGCTAATAAATATACCCTCTCTTACAGATGTATGATCATAACCACCACCTGGTACTACAACTACTACAGGTCTTTTTTTATCGTCGATTTTTTCTACCTCAATATAATTTATAGTATTTAAAATATTTATTTTTTCCATATTATAATATCTCCTTTATGGCATTAATTTTATTTAAAATATCATTTTTCTTATCCAAATTATTACATTTATCATAAGCTTTAAGGAGCTGAGATAGCTTTATATTCCATTTATCAATAAATTCCTTTGATTTTTCTTTTCTTAAAAATGGGCCATATAAAATATCTAAATCATTATATTCCATATCACCAGGTATGGCCTTTATTATTTCATAATAATGACCTCTATCAAATAAAATGTGCTCACTTGCAATAATAAAACCATTATTTACTAAAAATTCTCTTAACAAAGGCTCTTCCTTATTAGGACAAAGTATTAAAGCTTTAGCTTCCTTTGCCTTAGAAAGAGATTCTTTCAATATAGTTTTTATTAAAATTCCACCCATACCAGCTATAACAATTGCGTCTGCATGATAACAAAAATCCTTAAGACCATCTGATAAAATACATTCTATTTTATCATCTAGACCCTCATCAATAATATTCTTTTTAGCATTATCTAGAGGACCCTCATTTATATCTAGGGCATAAGCCTTAGATATATTATAGTCCTTAACAGCTTTAATAGGAACAAATCCATGATCTGTTCCTACATCACAAACACTATTATATTCACTTAATAAAGATGTAATATAATCAAGTCTAGTCATTATTTTTAAAATCCTTTAGTATTTGCATAATTTTAGGGCTTCTAAGCTTCTTTATAGCTTTAGATTCTATTTGACGAATACGCTCGCGTGTTACCTGAAACTCTAATCCTACCTCTTCTAATGTTTTAGGCTCATGACCGTCTAATCCATAACGAAGTATTATAACATTAGCTTCTCTTTCGTTAAGTGTTTTTAAAGCCTCAAGGATTGCTTCATGTAATCCGCTACGCTTTGCATAATCATATGGATTTAATCCATATTCATCACATACAAAATCTCCAAGTGTAGAATCCTCATCCTTACCTACTGGCTTTTCTAGGGAAGTAGGATTAATTACAGATTGCTTAATTGTATAAAGCTTTTCTACACTAATTCCAACATATTCTGCAATTTCCTCATCGCTAGGCTCATGAGAAAGCTCCTGTGAAAGCCTTCTTGTCGCATCTATAATTTTAGTATACTTCTCAATAATATGAGATGGTACTCTTATTGTACGTGATGATGTATCAAAAGAACGAGAAATGGCTTGACGAATCCATGCTGTTGCGTAAGTTGAAAACTTAAATCCTCTCTTGTAATCAAACTTATTAACAGCTACCATCAATCCCATTGAACCCTCTTGAACTAAATCCATGAAGGCTAGCCCTCTGTTGTTATAATATTTTGCGTTATAAACTACAAGCCTTAGATTACAGTTTATAATACGAGCTCTAGCATCCTCTGCCACATGAGCTATTTCCTCATAAGCTTCAAACTCTTCCTTTGAAAGCTCTTCTTCACCAGTTATAGATTTTATAAGCTTTTCTTCAGCATTTTTTCCTTTTTCAACTAGTGAAAATAATTCTTGCTCCTCCTCCAAAGATAATATTGGATATGGAGCAATGTCCTTTAAATATAAGGAAACCAGATTACCTTTAAAAGGTAAATCTGAAAAATCTATATTTGAAGTATCTAACTCTTCAGTCTTTTCTAATAGGCCTTCATCTAACTCCTTTGAATCGTCAATTAATTCAACATCACTAGCATCAAGCCCCTGTTGAATATAGTTGAATTCCTCGCTACCTACTGGGTAAACATTAGTTATCTCAGAAATATAAATAGGCGCGGCATTCCCCTTCTCAACAAGCTTATTTAATAAATCTTCTCTCTTCATCATATAAAATATTCATTTTCTCCCAACCACAATTTATTTGGGTCATTCCATTAAACCCCTTTAATCTTTTCCAAAAATTAAAAATTATCCTTTTAATCCTCTTGCTTGTCTGTCCATATCCTCAACAACGATATCGAATATTTCACCAAGGCTTCTACAATACTCTAATACCTTCCATGGCTCATTTGTATGGTAATGAACCTTAACTAAATCCTCATCACCAACAATTAATGTACAATCTCCTACGAAATTATTTGTAAAATACTCAGTCATTGCATCTGGATCTAAATTTTCTCCTTCAATTAATAACTGTGTATCATATCTATATTGAATATCACTCATTTTCCTACCTCCAAAACACAATCTCATAATACTATAAGTAAGCGTTTTTTTCAAGTAAAAAGTAAAATATAGTATACATTGTTATATGAAATTATAAAAAAAGGCCATATTATGGCCTTAATTTATAATATTGAGTTAGACATATATAACATTCTACTTCTTTGTTAAGAAGTCACGAAGCTTCTTAGATCTAGAAGGATGCTTTAACTTACGTAAAGCCTTAGACTCAATTTGACGAATACGCTCACGTGTTACTCCAAACTCTTTTCCAACCTCTTCAAGAGTTCTAGATCTTCCATCTAGTAATCCAAAACGAAGTCTTAAAACTCTCTCTTCTCTTGGAGTAAGCTGAGATAGGGCACTATCAAGCTCCTCACGTAGAGCAGATTTTGCAGTATATTCATAAGGATCTAGAGCTGATGTATCTGGAACGAAATCTCCAAGTGAAGAATCCTCCTCCTCACCAACAGGCTGTTCTAGAGAGATTGGCTCCTGTGCAATCTTTTGTATTTCTTGAACCTTTTCAACAGAAATACCCATCTTCTCTGCAACCTCCTCAGGAGATGGCTCACGAGAAAGCTCTTGAACTAGCTGACGTTGTACACGTACAAGTCTATTAATAGTTTCAACCATATGTACTGGAATACGAATAGTACGAGCTTGGTCAGCAACAGCACGTGTAATAGCTTGTCTAATCCACCAAGTTGCGTATGTAGAGAACTTAAATCCCTTCTCATACTCAAACTTATCTACAGCCTTAATAAGACCCATATTTCCTTCTTGAATTAAATCTAGGAATTGTAATCCTCTTCCTGTATAACGCTTTGCAATAGATACAACAAGACGAAGGTTGGCTTGGACTAGCTTATCCTTTGCATCATTTCCTCTTTCTGCTAAATCAAGAAGCTCATTATATTCTTCCTCACCAACTGTATTTTGGTCATCAGCCTCGATTAAATCAAGCTTATCCTGAGCCTTCTTACCAGAATCAACAGTTTGAGCTAATTCAAGCTCCTCATCATCATTTAATAAAGGAATATCTCCTATTTCCTTTAAATACATCTTAACAGGATCCCCTACGCTAAGATTTGGAGGAAGCTTATCGAAGTCTGATACATCGATTACTTCAGTATCATCAGGATTGAACTCATCCTCAACTTGTTCAACTGATGTGTTATCATCTTTACTAACAACATCGATTTCGGCATTCTTTAATCCCTCTTCAATTTGACTAAATTCCTCAGAATCCTCTGCAAAATACTTAGTAATCTCAGTAATAACAACAGTGTCGTTATTCTTTTTACCTAACTCGATTAATTCCTTTAATAGTGTCTCTACATCCATTAAAATATACTTCCTTTCTTTATTATTTCTTCTTAAGCTTTTTTAGAATATCTGTAAGTTCTGTACACAATGCCAGCTTCGTATCATCATCAATTTCTGTCTTCATAAGTCTCATAATCTCATTTTGTCTTTGTTTAAGCGCATATTCGTTTACAGTTCTTATACAATTTTCTAAATCTTTTTCATTATAAGCATTAACATAATCCTTTGTTAATTTATTATAATCCTCTATAAATAATTCAGATAAGGCTTGATCTCTTGAAATCATTGTAAGAAATTTCTCTGAATCAAATCTATCTGTATATTGGTAATATCCACCATATAGCTCTGCCCATAGCTTAAAATGATCTCCATCAAACGCTCCAACATTAAGCTCTAGATTTATTTTATCAGCATAAGCCTTATCAAGAGTTGCATATCCAAATAATCTTCTCATGCAAATAATATATTTACTATCAATATGCTCATTTGTGTATCTTGGAGATATCACCTTAACTGGAGAAACAGCAGCCCTTGGCTGATTTCTTCTACTATAATTATTAAAATCACTAACTAACGCATTAAGTGAGGTCTTACTTAATTCTGATAGTCTTGTAAGATATCTTTCAGTAATTGTAGCACTATGCGCATCATTTAGCATTTTAAAAATATCAAGCTTTGCGGCTTCGAAATCTTGCTCATTTAGCAAATCTCTATTATATGTAGCCGCAATATATCTAAATTCAAGGTCTGATATCATATGGGTATCAATAAAGCTCTTAAGCTTATCTACGCCATACTTTAAGGCATATTCATCTGAATCCTTAGCACCCTCTAAATGAATAAGCTTTACATCAAGCCCCACGTCCTTTAAAAGAGGGATTGCTTGAAGTGATGCCGCAATTCCAGCCTTATCATTATCATACATTAAAACAACTGTAGGAGCATATTTCTTTATAAGATTTGCTTGCTCCTTTGTAAGGCTAGTACCAAGTGAGCATACAGCCTCACCATATCCAGCTCTTGTAACTGCAATTACATCCATTTGACCTTCACATAGAATAATTCTATGCATCTTATTGGCATATGGAATTGCATTATTAATATTATAAAGATTTAGCCTTTTCTTAAATAAAATATTATCATTACTATTTACATATTTAGGTTGACCTTCATCAATATCCTTTTTATGGTATATTCTTCCAGAATAACCCAAAATATGTCCATCAACATCCTTAATAGGAAACATAATACGTCTTGTAAATAGGTCATGATATCTACCATCATTACTCTTTACAAGACCAGCCTCAACCATATCAAGCTCTAAGTGATTAGCACTCTTAAGCATTTGATAAATAGTATCAGGCTTATCTGGGGAAAGACCAATACCAAATCTCTCAATGATATCTTTATCTAGTCCTCTTTTATTTAAATAATCTAAGGCTTCAAGTCCTCCCTTAGTTTCTAGCATATTCTTTTGATAGAATTCCTGTGCCATATCCATGATTTTATGATATTTACTTATATCAGGTCCCTGTGGCTTACTAGATTTAATATTAACCTTAAGGCCTGCGCGTTCTGCACAATATAGTGCCGCATCCCTAAAGGATATTTTTTTAATCTCAGCAACAAAGCCAATAGGATCTAAGGATTTATGGCAACCAAAGCAGGTAGCTAGCTTCTTTTCGGGAGAAACATAAAATGATGGAGTGTTTTCATGATGGAAGGGACATAGTCCTCTATAATTGGCTCCAGCCTTTTCAAGCGTTACAAACTCAGATACAAGCTCAACCATATCAGTTTTATCTACAATTTCTTGAAAAGTCTCATCGTATGCCAAAGAAATCACTCCTTAATCATTTTTTAGAATTCACACTTTGATTTAATAAACTGTGCAACCTCTGATACCTTTAAAGTAATTTGCTCCATTGTATCACGGTCACGCACTGTAACTGTACCATCCTTAGCAGTATTATCATCAACTGTAATACAATAAGGTGTACCTATTGCATCCTGTCTACGATATCTCTTACCAATTGAACCAGTCTCATCATATGTAACACTAAATTCCTTTAGTAATTCATCATATACCTTATTTGCCTCATCCTGATGATACTTCTTTACAAGTGGAAGTACACAAGCCTTATATGGTGCAAGTGCAGGTATAAAATGTAGAACCTCACGTGAATCATTATTTTCAAGCTCTTGGTTCTCATATGCAGAGAATAATACTGATAGCATCATTCTTTCTACTCCAACAGATGGCTCAACAACATATGGAATGTATTTTGTATTAGTTTCAGGATCAAGATATGTTAAATCCTGCTTAGAATGATTTTGGTGAGCAGTTAGGTCATAATTTGTACGAGATGCAATTCCCCAAAGCTCTCCAAATCCCCATGGGAAGTTATATTCAATATCTGTAGTAGCATTTGAATAGAAGCTTAGCTCCTCCTTCTCATGATCTCTATATCTTAATTCATCTGCCTTAACTCCGATTGATACTAAGAAATCCATACAATACTTTCTCCAGTAATTAAACCAATCGATTTCAGTTCCAGGCTTACAGAAGAATTCAAGCTCCATTTGCTCAAATTCTCTTACACGGAAAATAAAGTTTCCTGGTGTAATCTCATTACGGAATGACTTTCCAATTTGTCCAATTCCAAATGGAAGCTTTCTACGAGTAGTTCTTTGAACATTCTTAAATTGAACAAATATTCCTTGAGCAGTTTCAGGACGAAGGTAAACCTCGCTCTTAGACTCCTCTGTTACTCCTTGGTGAGTCTTAAACATTAAATTAAATTGACGAATAGGTGTAAAGTTAAGCTTTCCACATGTAGGACATACAATATTATTCTTATTGATGTAATCTACCATTTCGTCATTAGTCATACCATCACCAACGACCTCACCATTAGTGAAATCCTCAATTAGCTTATCAGCTCTAAAACGAGAATGACAGCTCTTGCAGTCGATTAATGGGTCATTAAAATTAGTAAGATGTCCTGAGGCAACCCATACCTCTGGATTCATTAAAATGGCTGAATCAAGTCCAACATTATATTTGTTCTGTGTAACAAACTTGCTCCACCATGCATTCTTAATATTTTGCTTAAGTAAAACTCCTAGAGGTCCAAAATCCCAGCTATTAGCAAGTCCTCCATAGATTTCACTACCTTGGAATACAAATCCTTGTTCCTTCATATAAGCAACTAGCTTATCAAGATTAATATTACTCATATTAATTATATCCTCCATACTACATATAGTTCCACTATATATTATAGCATAATAATTTCAAAATTACTACAAAATAAAAGTCAAAAAACGCAGTATTACTATTTACTGCGTTAAATATATTGCCTACTTCTCTTCATTAAGGTAAACCATATGAATATGGTCCTCCCAAACTCCATCAATCTTTAAATATTTTTTAGCAATTCCTTCATTATAATATCCAAGCTTTTCAAGTAAATTAAGGGCTGGCTTATTCTTTGGCATAACGTTGGCTTCAATTCTGTGAAGTCCTAAGTCATTAAATACAATCTCCATACCCTTCTTAATAGCCTCTGACATATACCCTTGATTGATTTCATCCTTATCTAGACGGAATGACATAAATGTAGACTTAAATGAACCAAAGAAAATACCATTAAAGTAAATTACTCCAATAACCTTCTTTGAATCCCTTTTTGTAATCCAAAACTTAAACATAGTTTTACCATTTACAAATAAATATTCATCTAGTAAAAGCTTCTTCTGATATTCCTCAGTATAATACTCATCAGGACGAAGTGGCTCTACATCCTTTAAAAACTCCTTATTACGAATAAAATAATCAGTAACCTCAGATGCCATATCTGGGTTAGATGAATAAAGATTTAATCTTTCTGTTTGATATTCCTCTTTAACCATTAATTAAATCCTCCTCTAAAAATGAATCTATTACCTCAAAAGCCTCATCAATCCCCTGCTTTTTAAGAGTAGATGAGACAATTATTTTTTGGTCCTTATCAAGACCTAAAACCTCACGACAAGCCTTAACCCTAGAATATATTTTTGTAGTACCAACTCCATCGCTCTTTGTCATAACTATAACATATGGAATATCATATTGTCTACAATAATCTACCATTTGAATATCAAGCTTTGTAGGATCATGGCGTGCATCAACTAAAAGGAATGCACATTTTAGATTCTTTGAATCTCTAAAATATCCATTAACCCTTTTAGCAAATAAATCAAGCGCTGACTTAGATACATTTGCGTATCCATATCCAGGAACATCCACAAAATATATTGAATTATTAATCAAAAATAGGTTTAAAAGCTGTGTCTTACCAGGCTTTGATGAGGTCTTGGCAAGATTTTTCCTATTTAAAATCATATTAATAAAAGATGATTTTCCAACATTTGATCTTCCACAAAAAACGAATTCAGGAAGTGACTGTGGAAAGTGTGCCACATCAGGAGCTGATGTAACATATTTAGCATCATTAATTTTCATTTTAATGCCTCCTTAATTTTATTCCATAAATCCATATCTAGGGTTGATGTACCAATTAGCGCATGGTTTATATCACCATGAAAATCAGAACCAGCACTAAGATATAGATTATATTTTTTAGCAAGTGATATAAACCACTCCCTATCACCTGGCTTATTCTTTGGATAGTTATATTCTATTCCATCTACACCAAGCCTTATTACATCTTCTACTATATTCTTTGATGAAAGAGTAGGATGGGCATATATTGTAAGACAATTATTTCTTTTAAGGAAATCTATACCATCCTTTGTTGAAAACTTCGCAGCTTCAACATAGGCAGGTGAGGTATTAGAAACCATTTTGTTTACCATATCCTTCGTTAAATTAGGATTATATTCCATAATATGTTGGAACATATTACCTCTTGTTACAATATCTCTATTTAAAAGCATTTTATCGATATCCATATTAACCTTAAAAATATCTTTAATACGCTCCATCATAATTCTAGCTCTTTTAAGTCTATATACCTTTATATCATCTGAAATATGTTTAATCTCATCAGGTATATAATTATTCTTAAAAAGACCAACAATATGAACTGATTCACCTTTATAAACTGTAGATAGCTCAATTCCTGGTATAACAGTAATATTATACTTTAAGCCTAAGGATATAGCCTCCATACATCCATAGCAGGAATCATGGTCTGTTAATGCCATAACATCAATACTATTATCCTTAGCAATTTTTAATAAATCTTCAATTGAATAAAGACCATCACTATAAATTGAATGGTTATGTAAATCTACCTTCATAATAAAACCTCTATTCGGCTCCCTTAATAGATTTTACCATATCAAGCTTATTAATTCTAATACTTAATAATAAATTTAGTATTGCAGATACTCCTATTGTTAGACAAAATGTTATTACATACGTTAAACCATTAATATGTGGAATAAACGAAATCATATCATTTTCATTAAGTTCTAAAATATTATTCATAAGTGGCTTTCCTAAAATCATACCAAGAGCACAGCCTATAATAGATAATATACTTATCTCATATAGAAGTGTCTTCATATTCTTTCTATAGCCATATCCTAATACCTTAATTTGAGCTACATCTCTTATTCTTTCGTTATAATTAAGAGATGCAAGATCATAAATTACCGCCATAGCTAACAAAATCGCAAATATCCTAATCATATTAGTCACTACCTTTAAAAGGCTTAAATATTCATTAGCGGTATTTCTTCTTTGCTCTTTAGTTCTACTAAAAATAATACCTTTTCTCTTATTTATCTTTTTATTAACAAGAGATATATCTACATCATCTTCACAAACCGCAAATGCTCTATTATATTCAACATCATCATATTCTTGATATAAAGATGTAGGAATATAAATTGTCTGAGACATAAATAAATCTATTACATTAGCTACTGGTATTTCATAAACCTTATTTTTTAAATAAATCGAAATATAATCTCCCTCATTAATACCTAATGACTTAGCCATTTTTTTAGTAATAGTACATCCATCACTCTTTAGGTCTACATTAATAACTTTAGCATCATTATCTATTACAGTAATTGTTGTATCTAAAAGTTTATCAGAATTAAATGCCATGACAACACTATATTGATATTTTTCATAATATTTAATGCTTTTAGGATAATCCTGCATAATAGAATCTATATCATAGGTATGGTCATATGAAATATCAATATCATATGATAGCTTTTCATTAAGCTCAAGGTCTACTCCATAATCAATAGTATCCTCAACACCAAATGAAGCTATTAATAAAGCACTACATCCTAATACACCAACTATTACAAGGATTGATTTAAATGGTGACCAAAATATATTTCTTAAAGCCATTTTAAGATTATATGCTCTTTTAGGAAGAAAATTAAATCTTAAAATATGTCTTTTAGAAGCATTTCTCTTATCCATCGCATCCTTTGGTGTTAGGCGAAGATATCTATAAACTCTAATTATAGCTGTAAGTATACCAACTATAATTAAAACTAAAAAGATTAATATGTATGATGGATAATAAAGAATGCTATTTACGTTTATTAGTGAATATAAATTATTATATTTTAAATTCATCATCAAAGGTATAAATATAGGACCTAATAAGAGACCTATAATTCCACCTATAAGAACTGATGTTATAGTTGAAGCACTATAATGAAAGGCAATTCTAAATCTTTTTATACCTAAAGCATTAAATACACCAATGTTTTGCATTTCATTATCAATTTCCTTCATTATAGTTGCTATAACTATAAGTATTGCACATACATAAAATATTATTGGAAATGTATATGCAAAGACTCTAGTGTTTTCAACATCTATTAATAGAATTGATAGTGTAGGTATCTGCTCCATAGGAGTAGCTAAGAGCATATTATTTACTTCCTTTGATGAAAAATATTCTCTTATTCTAGAAAGATTTCCACCTCTTATTAGAAGCTGATTATATATACTTGCAGTATTAATCAAAGCCATAGCCTTAACCTTATCCTCATCGGATAGATTATATGTATCATTTAATGTTTTAATAAGATAGCTTTTAAGGCAGACATCACTCATATATAAAAGTCCTGGATTTGAGGCTCTTTTACCAACAGCCTCTGCATGCTTCATAAAGCCTGTTATTGTAAAGGTTATTACAAACTCATTTGCTGTATAAATATCCTCTCTTCCACCCTTAACTCTTTCACTTAAATAATTCTTTAATTCCTCATCATAATAAAAATCACTAAATCCCGCTTTGATAGTAAAACCTATTTTATCTCCTATCTTAATCTTTCTTCTTTTTGCAAAAGCCTCTGATACAAGTACTCCACTATCTTTATCAAAGCTTCCACTAGTTATTTTTGCAGGAACATTCATGTCATTAAAGACAGATGAGGAGATTAAAAATATTTCTCTTTCCTCATAATAAGCATCACAATAAAATCTTTTTTCACAGCTTTCTACGTTATATGACAAATCATTTTTTATATATGAAAGACTGCTCTTATCATATATCATATCATTTAATAAATTATATGAATCATTTGTATCATAGCTATTTAGAGTTATATAATTATCCGCAAGATTTGATAGGCTTATTTCATTATTACATCTATTTTCTAGATAATGATAATTAGCCTCAAGCCCTGTATAAAATAATACAGCTATTAAAGATATTATAATAATTGCTATATAAGCTTTAATGTTTTTATAAATATTTCTTAATATTCTTCTATTCATGGGGTTCTTCATTATTATCACCCCTATTTAGCATTCCATCCTTTAATAATATTACTCTTGTAGCATATTTTTTATAGTCAAGGTTATGGGTAACCATAATGATGGTCTGCCCATTTTCATTCATTTTCTTTAATATCTCCATAACCTCATATCCATTTTTACTATCAAGGGCACCAGTAGGCTCATCACATAATAGTATTAAAGGCTTTTTTACAATAGCTCTTGCGATAGCTACACGCTGCATTTCACCACCTGATAATGCACTAGGAAATTGATCCCTTTTATCTTCAATACCAAGAGATTTTAAACACTCTATTGCATCATCCTCACTTATTCTATCATTTGATAGCATTACATTTTCTAATACTGTAAGATTAGCTATTAAGTTATAATTTTGGAAAACAAATCCGATATTATCTCTTCTATAATTTGTAAGAAGCTTATCAGTGTATTTACTAATATCATTATCATTAATTATGACCTCACCAGATGTAGCCTTATCCATTCCACCAATAATATTCAATAATGTAGATTTACCACATCCTGAAGGTCCAAGTATCATTAAAAACTCGCCTAATTCAATATTAAGCGATATGTCATTTAAGGCCTTAAAGCTTTCATTTGATATTTTATATTCCTTGAATACATTTTTTAAAGATATAAATGACATAAAAATCTCCCCCTTATTTCACAATACTTATTGCTGTTTTTAATCCATCAAGAGCTGCAGATGTAATACCTCCTGCATATCCTGGTCCTTCACCAATTGGATATAGACAGCTTATATTAGACATTCTATCCTCTCCTCTTAGCATACGAACTGGAGATGATGAACGTGATTCTATTCCTGTAAGAATAGCGTCAGGATTTGCAAATCCATGAAGCTTCCTATCAAGAATTGGAATAGCCTTTTTAAGGGATTCAACAACATAATCTGGTAAGCATTCCTTTAAAGAGGCAAATACTATACCATGAGGATATGTTGGCTTAACGCTTCTTATACTTGACGCAACCCTATCCTCTAAAAATTCCTTAACAAGGTTTGCAGGTGCTCTATAATCCTTTGAAATCATAAAGGCCCTTCTTTCATATTCCATTTGATAATCTAGACCATCAAGTGGTGATTTTTTAAAATAATCAGATGGGTCAATTGATACTAGAAGCCCTGAGTTTGAATTAACATTATCTCTTTTAAAATAACTCATTCCATTTGTAACAATAGTTCCCTCCTCAGATTGGGATGCCATTAATTCTCCACCAGGGCACATACAGAATGTATATACTCCTCTTCCGTTATCTAAATGTGTTGAAAGCTTATAATAGGCAGGGCTTAAAAGCTTTGCGCATTCCCCATATTGTGCATAATTAATATCTTCTCTTTTATGCTCAATACGAACACCCATTGAAAAGCTTTTAGGCTCCATATTACATCCACTGTTATAAAGCATTTTTATAGTATCTCTTGCTGAATGACCAAACCCTAATAAAAGATGCTTTGTATTAATTACCATTTTATTTGATAGATATACATCTACACTATCCCCATTAGGCTTATAATGCTCAAATGTAGTATTAAAATAAAACGAAGCTCCAAGGCTAAGGCATTCTAATCTAATATTTTTAACAACAGCTCTTAGATAATCAGTACCAATATGTGGCATAGCCTCATATAAGATATTCTTTGGAGCTCCATGAGATACAAACTCCTGTGTTATAAATCTTATCATAGGATCATTTAATGATGTAGTAAGCTTTCCATCACTAAATGTACCAGCTCCACCCTCACCAAATTGTACATTAGAATTAGGATTAATCTTTTTCTCATTTATGAATAAAGAAACATCCTTAATTCTATCATCAATCATTCCGCCTCTTTCAACAATAATAGGCTTTGCTCCACACCTTGAAAGATACAATGCCGCAAACATGCCTGCAGGACCAAATCCTACTATTACAGGTCTATCACCATTATTATATTTCTTATAATCAAGAGTAATAGGCTTATCATCATAAATGGTAATAAACTTATTATCCTTTACTAAATCATATTTAGAATCATCAATATCAACTATTAAATTATAAACTAAAAATATATTATTCTTATCTCTTGCGTCAATTGATTCCTTAGAAACAATAACATCATTTATATATCTTATAAAAATGTGATACTTTTTTTCTATAAGATTCTTTAATGGAATATCTTTATTTTTAATTGAAACCTTAAACTGATTAATCTTTATTTTCATATCCTAATTCACTTCCAACAATATACGCAGACATAAACGCAAATGACAAATTATAACCACCGCATATACCATCTATATCAAGCATTTCTCCCATAAGGAAAATATTTTTATCACTATTTAATCTAAATGTATCACTAATATTTGATACATCAATTCCTCCATTTATAACCTGGCTATCCTTTATACCATATGTATCTATAATATCTAGCCTAAATGAATGAATATCTATTCTATTTTCTATAACATACAAATACATTTTAGGATTTAAGGCTCCCTTTAGATTATTAGGGTTAATTCCCTCTAATATATCAATGGTTATATATGAACTACGCTTATTTGTTCTATTATAATATGATGACATATTCATAATAACAATTCCAGAGATACCATCCTCTTTAAAGATGACCTCTCCTCTTTCCTCATGTATCAACATATTATCTACATAAAGCTTGCACAAAGCCTTACACCTAACTCCAAAAAGGCCCTTTAGGCTGTTTTTTATTTTAAACCCAACAAGTGATGGGTTTATGCTTTTTGGGCTTAAATTAAATGATTTTAAATAGTCATAGCATAGATTTTGTTTCTCTTCTATTATAGAGGCGCTAGAGCCTGATGCTAATACACAATAATCAAATAATGTTTTATAATCATTTATTTGATACTTATCTCCAACTTTCTTAATAGATTTTACTATATAATTTAATTCAACCTTAGCATTCATTTTATCAGTTAAAATATTTAAAACAGTTTCACTACTTAAAGAAATAGGATATACTCTTCCTTCTTCATCTATAGTTGTTGTAAGACCAAGCTTATTAAATATTTTAAGTATGTTCATGATATTAACCTTACTAAACACCTTATCCATAAAGCCCTTATTATTATAATCATTACTAGAAGCATTTATATTTAATAAATTACATCTTCCATTACCTGAGGCTAAAAGCTTAGAGGCAATTTTTTTATTACGCTCAAAAATTGTAATATCATATTTATTTTTCAATAAAGCTTGTAAAAAAAGTGCAGATGCACCTGCTCCAATAATTGCTATATTCATTAGCCTCACCTCATATAAAATATATCATATTTTAAACAAAATAAAAAGGTACTTGTCCTACCCAAGTACCTTTCTATTAAAAATTCTTTTTAAAGATTAAGCCTTAATAGCATCCTTTAATGCCTTACCAGCAACGAATGCAGGTGCCTTAGTTGCAGGAATTTGAATAGACTCTCCTGTAGCTGGATTCTTTCCAGTACGAGCAGCTCTATCACGAACAACGAACTTTCCGAATCCTGCGATATTAACCTCATTTCCTGCTGCTAATTCATCCTTGATTGCATCAAGAACTGCAGATACAACCTTAGTTGCTTCTGCCTTAGTGATTTCTGTAGCCTCTGCTACCTTGTCAACTAAATCTGTCTTTGTAATAACATTTGCCATATTAATCTTTTCCTCCTCCGTTATTATACTTAAATTATAACTTATATTTTTAAAAAAAACAAGCAAAAAATCCGATAACCACCGAAAAAATTTGATTTTTTTAGCACTTTTTTGTAATCGTTTTCATATATATAAGATTTAATTATATATTGATATTAAAAAAGGAATCATTTTTATGATTCCTTTAAAATTTAAATTTCTTGCTTCAAATCTCTATTTAGTAATGAAGCTAAGGCCTCTTTAATCTCTCTTCCCTCAAATAATACCTCGTATGCAAGATCGATTAATGGAAGCTCAGTATTATATTTCTTAGCAATAAAATGCGCAGCCTCTATTGTTCTTACACCTTCTACTGTTTGAGTAGATGTTGCAAGTACATGACCATAATCCTCACCCTTACCAATTCTAAGACCAGCTTGGAAGTTTCTTGAATTCATTGAAGATGCAGTAACAATTAAATCTCCAATTCCTGATAGACCATAAGCAGTTTCTGTCTTACCACCTAGAATCTCAACCACCTTAATAGTTTCTCTTATTCCTCTTGTTATAAGTGCTGCACGAGCATTTTCTCCAAGACCAAGTCCTGTAGCAATTCCTGAAACTACAGCTATTGCGTTTTTAATTGCTCCTCCTGTCTCAACACCTACAACATCATCAGATGTATAAACTCTTATATATTTATCATTTGAAAATATTAATTGTACTTCCTTTGCAGCTAAAGGATTTTTTGATGCACTTACAAGACAAGTAAATTTTCTGTCTATCATTTCTTCTGCATGAGAAGGTCCTGATAATACAACATAATCTTTTACCTTTTCCTTCATTTCTTGTTCAACAATTTGTGATACAAGAAGTGATGTATCTGGTTCAATTCCCTTTGATACATTAATTAAAACCTTTTTATCATTTGTAGCACTATATAGCTCCTTTAATACTCCACGCATAAACTTAGTTGGTACGCATAATACTAAATAATCACTATAATTTGCTATTTCATCAAGGCTTGTTGTAGCCTTAATAGATTTTGGAATAGGCTTATCAAAGAATGGATGTAAATGTGTTTCGTTAATCTTTTTAACGAAATCCGCATTTATATCTCTAATTAATACCTCATTATTATTATCTGTTAATGCTTGGGCAAGTGTAGTTCCCCATGAACCTCCACCTATAATACCTATTTTCATAATTAAAACTCCTAGTCTCTTTTTCTTAACTCTAACTTAATTGGTGTACCAAAGAAATCAAAGTTCTTTCTTAATTGATTCTCTAAATATCTCATGTATGAGAAATGAACATAATTTGGATCATTTACAAAAATTGCAAATGTAGGAGGCTCTACACCCACCTGTGAAATATAATAGAATTTTGGCTTACCATTATTCCACTCTGATGGTGGAAACATAGCAAGTGCATCAGCAAATACATCATTTAATACTGAAGTTTTAACTCTAGTCTTATATGCCTCAGCAACTCTATCTATTGCAGGGAATAATGTATGAACCCTTTGTCTTTCCTTTGCACTTAAGAATACAATTGGTGCAAACTCTAGGTACTTAAATTTTTCCCTAACATCCTTTGTCCATTCATCCATTGTCTTAGAATCCTTAACAACAGTATCCCATTTATTAACAACTATAATACATGGTCTATTATATTCATCTATTATTTGTCCTACATGCGTATCCTGCTCAATAATACCAGTTTCAGCATCTAGTAGTAACAATACAACATATGATCTTCCTACAGCATCTACTGTACGAAGTACAGAATACTTTTCTGTATTCTCATATATTTTTCCTCTCTTGCGAAGACCTGCAGTATCAATTACTACATAATTCTTTCCGTAAGCGGTAAATCTTGTATCAATTGCATCTCTTGTAGTACCTGCAATAGGAGATACAATAACTCTATCATCTGATAGTAATGTATTAGTAAGAGATGATTTTCCTACATTAGGACGTCCGATAAGACAGAATGTAGTCGCATCATCATAATTAACATCAGGCTTATCATCAATTGATTCTATAACCTTATCAAGTAAATCTCCAATACCAATTCCTTGATTACATGAAATTGCAATTGGATCTCCTAATCCTAATGAATAGAATTCATAGATGTTATCTAGATATTTTTGATCATCAACCTTGTTAACTGCGACAATTACTGGTTTCTTAGAACGATAAAGTAGCTTTGCTACATACATATCATCCTCTGTAACACCATTTCTACAATCTACACAGAAAATTATTACATCAGCCTCTTCCATCGCGATTTCAGCTTGAGCCTTAATCTCTACCTGAAATGGCTGATCTGAAAGCTCAATACCACCTGTATCAATCATCATGAATTCACGATTAAGCCAAGATGCCTTGTAATAAATTCTATCACGGGTAACACCTGGCATATCATCTGTAATTGATAATCTTTGTCCTATTATTCTATTAAATAGTGTTGATTTTCCTACATTTGGTCTACCAACGATTGCTACCTTTCCTAGCATAATATCACCTTTTTTAATTATTTTCCTTTGATTTTAGAATATCTCCTATTGTAACTGGAGAATCCTTTTCTGCTTCCTTCTCCTGATATTTTTCAAACTCTGTACGAGCCTCTTCATCTTGGAAAAGCTTAATAGAAGCATTTAACACCCATGATTTAGGGTCAATCTTTGTGATAATAGCATTTACCTTATCACCCTCATTATAATAATCAGTAAGCTTATTTGAATTATTATCAAGGTTAATATCCTTTGATGAAATAAATCCATCAACACCAAGTGCCTCAATCTTTAGACCCTTAGGTGTAACCTCTAAAACCTTAGCCTCAATTAAATCTCCTCTTGAAGCCTTTACTCTTGACCAAGGATTATCAATTAAAGCCTTTCTAGAAAGAGAAATCTTATTCTTCTCTACATCAATTGAAATTATTGCTGCCTCTAGCTCATCACCAATCTTTAAAGAAGCTAAAAGATTATCATTTGGATTCCATGAGAACTCTGACTTGTGAAGAAGTCCTGTTACATTCTCACTTAGCTCTAATACAGCTCCAAATGGAAGCTTTTGTATAACCTTACCAGTAACCTTATCAGAAATCTTATGATTATCTGCATAAGCTTCAATTGGTGACTTTGTTAATGCCTTAAATGATAAATCAATTCTTCCATTATCTAAAGAAATAATCTTGGCTGTAACCTTATCACCTACATTATATTTTGATGTAGGATTTTCAATATATACATGACTAAGCTCCTTAAGTCTTACAAGACCTCTTAAAGCTCCAAATTCAATAAATAAACCATAAGGCTCAATACGAGATATATTACCTTCAATAACATCTCCTACCTTAACCTTGCTTAATTCCTCGGCCTTAGCCTTAGCCTCCTCAGCTCTTGCTACTGCCTTGATAGATACAAGACCTGAACCCTTTTCCTCATCAAATTTTACAAGGATAACCTTAACATTATCACCCTTCTTAAGCTCTGAATCAGCCTCACGCTCAGGAATAAAGAATTTTACTCCCTTAGCTGTAGACATATATCCCTTATTAACCTTTCCTGTTACTTTAACAGTAAATGGCTTTCCTTCATTATCATTAACGAAGTCCTTAGCTGCTGCCTTCTTAGCATCATCTAAGCGAGAAAGAAGGATATAATTATGCTCATCCTGAGATAGCTTAGCAATAGTAGCCTCTACCTCATCTCCAATCTTTAAGATATCAGAGAATTTCTTTCCATCTGTATTCAATTCATAATGATCTAGGTGGATAATACCTTCTGTGAAGGCACCAGGTATAGAAATAGCTGCTGTCTTATCATCTAAGAATGATACTACAGTACCAACTACCTTATCTCCTACCTTTAAATCCTTTACTGATTCATTAAATAATTCCTCAAAATTTTCCATTGTCATTCATCCTTTCAGAAATAATGCTAATTATTTTATTGCAAACCTCTTCTATAGTCATTTTAGTTGTATCAACCTCTATAGCATCATCTGCCTTTTTAAGAGGTGATATTTCTCTATGAGAATCCTTATAATCTCTTTCAGCAATAGCCTTTTTAATTTCTTCAAGTGAAGCATTCTCACCATTAGCTATAAGCTCCTTATATCTTCTCTCTGCTCTACATTCAACTGATGCAGTTAAGAAAATCTTTACATCAGCATCCTTTAATACAACAGTTCCGATATCTCTTCCATCCATAAGAACTAATCCCTTTGATGCAGAAGCTCTTTGGAAATCTACCATCTTATCTCTAACTGATTTCATTTTTGAAACAGTTGAAACATTAGCTGAAACCTTAGGAGTTCTTATTTCCTTAGAAACATCTAATCCATTAAGATATGTATGTTTCTTAATATTTTCAACTGAAATATCTTTAAGGAAGGTATATTCTGCCTCATTTTCTAAATTAATTCCTCTATTTAATGCTTCAAGACATACCGCACGATACATTGCTCCTGTATCAATATGTGTAAAATCTAGCTTTTCAGCAACTAAATCTGAAATTGAAGACTTTCCACTACCTGCAGGTCCATCTATGGCTACTTGAAAATTTCTCATAATTTCACCAAACCTTACTACATTTTAAAATTATACCATAATAATGGGAAAAATACAACGACAACAAAAGAAAATGGGCCTGCTGGCCCACTTCTATTTTATACCATACAAAACTTTAATTTCATGAATTGTAAGTGGTCTATATGACCCCTCTACAAGCCCTTCTAAAGTAATACCTGCAAATTCCTCTCTCTTAAGATGCTTAACCTCATACCCTACAGCCTCAAACATCTTACGAATCTGTCTATTACGTCCCTCAGTTATAGTAATACGAACAAGAGATGAATTATTAGTCTTATCTACAGATATTAAATCAACCTTAGCTCTTTTAGTTTTAATACCCTCGATAACAACACCACGAGTTAGCTTTTCTAATGATGGTAAATTAAAAATACCTTTTATACGTGCAACGTATGTCTTTGATACAAAATTATCAGACTTTAAAAGTCTATTCGCAAGCTCTCCATCATTTGTTAAAAGTAAAAGCCCTGATGTATCATAATCAAGACGTCCAACATGATAAATACGCTGCTTCTTCAAATCCTGTGGAAGTATTAAATCCATAATAGTCTTACGATCTCTATCATCAGATACAGCAGTTAGATATCCAACTGGCTTATATAATGCATAATAAACCTTTTCTTCCTTAACTAAAGGATGTCCATTAACAACAACCTGGTCCTTCTTTGAAACCTTAGTACCAAGCTCACGAACAATCTCTCCATTAACTCTAACCTTACCCTCAAGAATAAGCTCCTCACACTTACGACGAGATGCGACTCCACATTCCGCCATAAATTTTTGAAGTCTTTCAGGTGCATTAGGATCTGCTGGTGTATTTTGTGTAGCAACAGCCTTCTTATTATCCTTATACATTACAGGCTTATTATTTCTTTTATCTCTAAATCTATTATGATATCTTCTATCCTCTGACATTTTATCACCAATGATATTGTATCATAATTTATAAAAAATGAAAGAATAAATAAAAAATGCCAGGTTTATTTAAAAGAATAAAAAAACGCAAATTTGTTGGTTACCCAACAAATTGCGTCTTAATTTACATTTCTTTAAATTTAGGTACTGATACAAGTAAATCCTCAGATTGCTTAACCTCAAGAACAACATAGGCGTTATTCTTTTCAGCAAGTCTTTTGAACTTAGCTACATCAAGTACTCCATCACCTAATGCTAAATGGCATTTCTTTCTATCACAAGCATCATGAATATGGAATTCATCGAATGGTAATTCGATATCCTTTAATAAATTCCATACAATATCAAATGATAGATGATCATGTCCGATATCATAGCAGAATCTAAAATTATTCTTTAATAGGTCATGATATGTTCTTGTAGTATATGCAGGAATATTATCTGTATTTTCAATAACCATATTAATATTATATTTATTACAGATAGCCTCTGCTCTCTTAAAATTAGCTACAAGACGAGCAATATATTCATCATATTCCTTCTCATAAATATAATTCTTAACTCCAGAGATAGTTACAACTGGTCCTGGAATTAAATGCATATTTATTTGATGAATATATCCTTCACCTAATTTAGCATAGCGCTCTAGGTGAGTAAGATATGCATCAACAACCTCTTGATATGAACCCATATCAGCTTCATCGTAGAAATGAAGGGTTGCCTCTATATCATATTTTTTTAGTAGATCAGAGACAGTCTTGGCTTCCATTTCTTTTCTACAATAACCAAAATTTAAATTTAGCTCTATAAAATCTAGACCAAGCTTTTTTGCAAGCTTAAGGTTATCTTCGATTGTATCGTATTCATAAAGCTGTGGCATACCAATTTTAATCATTGAATTAACTCCTTAATATTACTTTGTAATAACTCTTGCCTTAAATACATTCTCAATTGTTTGAAGCTTCTTAGCTGTGTCAGCTGAAGCCTTATCAACATCAAGAATTGTATATGCATAATCTCCACGGCTCTTATTAACCATGTTAGAGATATTAACATTATCCTCTCCTAAAACAGTTGTGAATTGTGCAACCATATTAGGAACATTCTTATGACAAATAGTAATACGAGCCTTATCAGCGCATACTCCAGCATCTACTGCAGGGTAATTTACTGAATTCTTAATATTACCATTTTCAACATAATCCATAATCTCAAGAGCGGCCATCTTTGCACAGTTATCCTCTGCTTCCTCTGTTGAAGCTCCTAAGTGTGGCATTCCAATTACTCCCTTATGACCAGCAGTAATTTCATTTGCGAAATCTGTTACATAGCATCTAACCTTACCATTATCTAGTGCCTCTAATACATCAGCCTCATTTGCAAGTAGGTCACGTGCGAAGTTTAATAATACAACTCCATCCTTCATCATAGCAATTGTATTCTTATTAATCATTTCCTTGGTTGAATCAAGTAATGGAACATGTACTGTGATATAATCACAATTCTTGTAAATCTCATCATTTGACTTAACAATATTAACCTTTGAATCAAGGTTTAATGCATTTTGAACTGATAGATATGGATCACATCCATAAACATCCATTCCAAGCGCTACTGCAGCATTTGCAATCTTTACTCCGATAGCTCCAAGTCCAATAACTCCAAGCTTCTTTCCATCGATTTCATATCCTGCGAAAGCCTTCTTAGCCTTTTCACGAGTTTTAGCAATAGCTGGATCCTCTTTATTTTCATTTACCCAGTTAACTCCACCAACAATGTCACGAGCAGCTAGTAATAGTCCTGCTACAACAAGCTCCTTAACTGCATTAGCATTAGCTCCTGGAGTATTGAATACAACAATTCCCTTGTCAGCACACTTATCTAGAGGGATGTTATTAACACCAGCTCCAGCTCTAGCGATAGCTATAAGTCTATCTCCTAAATCCATTTCCTTCATGTCTTGGCTACGTACTAATACAGCATCTGCCTCACTAAAGTTTTCAACAATTTTATACTCATCAGTAAGTACAGCAAGACCTACCTTAGAAATAGCATTTAAGCAATTAATATTTGTCATTTTATTTTCTCCTTTTTTATTGAAATAAGCTTACTTAAGATTTTCAGCCTCAAACTTCTTCATAAACTCAACTAGAGCCTCAACTCCAGCCTTAGGCATAGCGTTATAAATTGAAGCACGCATTCCTCCAACTGTTCTATGTCCCTTAAGGTTCTCAAGACCTGCAGCCTTACTCTCCTTAACGAACTTAGCCTCAAGCTCTGCCTTCTTCTCAGGATCAGTAATTACATCTGGATTTACGATGAATGGTACATTCATTAATGAACGAGATCCCTTCTCAACAGTTCCCTTGAATAATTTAGAATTATCTAGGTAATCATATAATACCTTAGCCTTCTCTACATTACGTGCCTTAGCTCCCTCAAGACCACCATTCTTTAATAGATACTTGAATACAAGTCCACAAATATAAATACACCAGCAGTTTGGAGTATTATATAATGAATCGTTATCAGCATGAGTCTTATACTTAAGCATTGTAGGAGTACCAGGAAGTGTATCCTCAGTAATTAAATCCTCACGAATGATAGCTACAACCATTCCAGCAGGTCCTACATTCTTTTGTACTCCTGCAAAAATCAATCCATACTTTGTAACATCAACTGGCTCTGATAAGAACATTGATGATTGGTCAGCTACTAAAACCTTACCCTTTGTATTAGGAAGCTTAGGGAACTTAGTTCCATAAATAGTATTGTTCTCACAAATATATACATAATCAGCATCCTCACGGATAGGTAGATCATCACAATTTGGAATATATGAGAAAGTCTTATCAGCAGATGAAGCTACAGCAACTGCATCTCCATAAATTTGAGCCTCTTGATAAGCCTTCTTAGCCCATTGACCAGTAATAATATAATCAGCCTTCCTATTCTTCATTAGGTTCATTGGAACCATAGCGAATTGTTGGCTTCCTCCTCCTTGAAGGAATAATACCTTATAATTATCTGGAATATTCATTAGCTTTCTTAAATCAGCCTCAGCCTCCTTGATAATCTCATCGAACATCTTAGATCTATGAGACATCTCCATAACTGACATTCCACATCCCTTATAATCTAATAAATCAGCTTGTGCCTCTTTTAAAACTTCTTCAGGTAGAACGGCTGGACCTGCACTAAAATTATATACTCTTGACATATTTAAAATCTCCACTTCTTTTATCAAAATATGCTCTATTTTTACCCCTTTTAATTAGTGTTGTCAACCTTATTAGCAAATAAAAATAATTTTGTAATTTGCTCAAAATCAATCAATTTTATTGTGTCCGTCATATAAATACAGGTGTATTTAATACGCAAATGGTATCTTTAGTAGAAAAACAACTGTTTTTGTATTGCAATCATAACAAAATATAAAAAAAGCTTCGTTAAACGAAGCAATTTTTAAAAATCATTACATATTCTTAACTGCATCACAAACAGTCTTAATAGCGTCCTCGAATGAAACCTCAGACTTCTCTAGAGTTTGTCTATCTACAATCTCTACAATACCCTCTGATGCTCTTTTTCCAACGATAATATCATATGGAATTCCGATAAGCTCCCAATCCTTAAGCTTCATTCCAAGACCACCCTTACGATCATCAAGAATAGCCTCAACACCATTCTTCTTAAGAGTATCATAAATCTTATCTGATAAATCCTTTTGATCATCTAGCTCATATTTTACAGGAACTACAGCACAATGATATGGAGCAACATTAATAGGCCACTTAATACCAGCTTCATCATGGTATTGCTCAACAATTGATTGAAGAGTACGTGTTACTCCAATTCCGTAGCAACCCATTACCATTGGCTTATTCTTTCCATCCTCATCAACATAAGTACACTTCATAGCCTCACTATACTTAGTTTGAAGCTTAAATATTTGTCCAACCTCAATACCACGAGCTTGCTTTAAAGGCTTACCTGATATAGGATCTAAATCTCCTTCACATACAAGTCTTAAATCACAAACCTTACCATTAAAGTCACGACCATACTTAACATTAGCTAGGTGATAATCAGCCTCATTAGCTCCGCATAGGAATCCATCCATATCCTTAAGCTCTTCATCAACATAGATATCAAACTTAGAATCAATACCAACAGGACCAATAAATCCTCTTACAAGACCAAGGCTATCGATTTCCTCATCAGTCGCAAGTTTTAAATAGTTCTCATTTGAACCACTCTCATTAACAAGCTTAATTAGGTTAACCTCTTTATCAGCACGAACCATTGCAAGAATGAACTTTTCATTCATAAAGTCATGATAAACCATAGTCTTAGCCATATTCTTTGATGGCTCATTTAAGAATGATTCAAGCTCCTCTATAGTTCTAACATTAGGTGTTGAAACCTTCTTGATTTCACCCAGAGGCATTCCCTTATATCCATCAAGCTTTGATGTAGCCTTCTCTTGGTCAGCTGCATATCCTGATTCATCATTATAAATGATTGTAGATTCACCAATATCAGATAAAGCCATAAATTGGTGTGAACCATTTCCACCAATATTTCCTGTATCGGCAAGTACTGGTTGAAAATGTAAATGCAATCTTGTAAAAATATTAGTGTATGTATCATACATTAGCTGATAATTCTTCTCAAGACCTTCTTCATCCTTATCAAATGAATAAGCATCCTTCATAATAAACTCTCTTGAACGAATTAAACCAAATCTTGGTCTAAACTCATCACGATACTTAGTTTGAATTTGATATAGAGTTATAGGAAGCTGCTTTGGTGATTTTACAGTATTTCTTACAATATCAGTAAAAACCTCCTCATGAGTTGGTCCAAGGCAGAATTCACGATCATGACGATCCTTAAGTCTCATAAGCTCAGGACCATACTTAGCCCATCTACCTGATTCAACCCAAAGCTCCTTTGGTTGAATAGCTGAGCATAAAATTTCTTGTGCTCCAGACTTATCCATTTCATCCTTAATAATATCTTCTATTTTCTTTAATGTACGAAGACCTAGTGGCATATAATTATAGATTCCAGAGACCATATTTCTTAGCATTCCACTACGTAATAATAGAATATGAGAATCAATCTTTGCCTCATTTGGTGCTTCTCTTAATGTATTAATTAGCATTTGACTAGCTTTCATATTTGTATCTCCATTTTTTTAAAAAACTTCTTTGATAGTATATCACAATTAAATATTTTTTTATAGCATTTTTATTTATTATGTAGTATAATTTTTAAGGACAATAATTATATAAACTTTTTTATATAAATTAAATATATTATAACAGGAGGAAAAAATGGCTAGTTCTAGAATTAAAGGTAAAGACGAAATTGGTTTTTACGCTTTAGGAGGTCTAGGAAAGATTGGTATGAACTGCTATGTCTTTGACATACACGACCAATTATTTGTAGTCGACGCTGGAATCCTTTTCCCAGATGAGCATTTGCTTGGTGTTGATTATGTTATTCCTGACTTTACTTATTTAAAAAACAATCAAGAAAAAATTGTGGGTCTTTTTATTACTCACGGACACGAGGATCACATTGGAGGAATTCCATTCCTTTTAATGCAGGTTAAAATACCTAAGATTTACGCTGCCGGAGTAGCAATTGACCTAATCCTTAATAAGCTTGCTGATTATAAGGATATTAAAATACCAGAAATTATTGAATTCAATGAAAACAGTGTATTTAAATTCATTAATTGTTCAATTTCTACAATAAGATTAAATCACTCAATTCCTGATTCATATGGATTTGTATTCCATACTAAATATGGAAATATCTTCCATACAGGAGATTTCAAATTTGATTTTACACCAGTAGGACCTGGAGCTGAGTTTGATAAGCTTTCAGCATTAGGACGTGATGGTTGCTTATGCATGCTTGCTGATTCTACTAACGCAACAGTTGAAGGATTCTGTAAGTCTGAATCAGTTGTTGAGCAATCACTAAGAGATTTATTTGCACATATTGATACACGTATTATAGTTGCGACATTCGCATCTAATATGTATCGTGTTCAGCAAATAATTGCCGCATCTGAGGAAAATAACCGTAAGGTTTGTGTATTTGGTCGTTCAATGGAAAAGACTATTGAGGTTGGTCAAAAGATTGGTTATATAAAGGCTAAGCAAGGAACACTTGTAGATGCATCAGAGCTTAATGGTATTCCATTAAATGAAGTAACATTACTTGTTACTGGTTCTCAAGGAGAGCCTTTAGCTGCATTATCAAGAATTGCAAATGGTTCTCATAGAACAATTAAGCTAATACCAGGAGACACAATTATCTTCTCTTCTTCTCCAATTCCTGGAAATCAAGAGGGAGTAAATAAAACAATTAATCAATTATTTAAAAATGGATGTAATGTAATTACAAACTCACCTTTAAATGATACTCACGCATCAGGACATGCAAATCAAGGTGACCTTCGTCTTATGCAAAATCTTGTAAAACCTAAATATTTTGTACCAGTTCATGGAGAATATAGAATGCAGAAGGTTCACACTGAGCTTGCAATAGAATGTGGAGTTAAGCCAGAAAATAATATAATCCTTGAATGTGGAGATGTATTATGCTTAACTGATAAATCAATGAGAGTTGCCTATGGTAAAGTACCTGCAGGTGAGATATATATAGATGGTACACGTATTGGTGATGTAGATAATTCATTAATTCAAGAGCGTAGAGCTCTATCTGATGATGGATTATTTAGTGTAATATTTACATTAAATGAAAAAACACTTGAACCACTAGTAGAGCCACAGGTTGTATCTCGTGGATTTATCTATATGAAGGATAGCGAAGCTTTAACAAAATCATTCATTGATTTTACAAAGCAGGATTTAGCTGAAAAAATAAAAAAAGGTGCAAAGCTTACACCTACACTTAAAAATGAAATAGCAAAGGATCTACAGATATTTATCAAATCTAAAACAGATAGAAAGCCTATTGTAGTTCCAATATTCATGCTAGTTAAAGCGTAAAAATAAAAGGAGATTTCAAATCTCCTTTTTTAATGTCCGCAGATAATATATCATTGTAAATATTACTTATTTAATTCTTCCTTAAATTTCTTAAACACAAGATATGTATAATACGCATCCTCATAGGCATCATGCTTCTGCTTAGGAAGGGTTTCATTATACATTATTTCATAAGATTTAAATAATCCTGGGTCTTGTGTAAGCTCATAATAATTCTTTAAAAGCTGTGATAAATTAACAAATCTTGAAACCTCTAGAAGTGATTCACACTTATTAGTTTTATAAGCCTTCTCAAGGAAAAGCTTATCATTTTTTCCAAATATTATAATCGTAGGATTATATTTTAATAAATCCTGCTTAAACTGATTATAGAATTGTTTAAAATGTACGCCTTTAAATTTAAGCTCATCATATGTAATATTTAAGAATTCCTCACATCTATCAGTTAAATATTTATTAACTGTTGGAAGTATATGGAAATCATGCTTTGACAAGGATTTAAAGTTTTTATCTGTAATTATATATGATGCTTGAATAAGCTCAATTAAAAAATCCTTTGAATCATTATAGCCTGGCATAGACATTTCTAAGTCTATAAACATCAAATTATCAAGGCTATTCACAAAATCTCTTAATTCTAGTGATATAGAATCCTTAGAATAATGCTTAACAGGACCAAATCTAGTAGGAGTTGTAATATCCTTAAAATAGACTACCTGATAGATAGTTCTTCTATGCTTAACCTGTGGAAGTGGATTATATACAAATGTAACCATAGTACCTGGATACAGGTACTTTTTAAATTTCTTCATAAGGCTATTAGTAACATAAAAATACTTGAGATTATGTCCTATCTCAAGTGAGAATGTTCTTATATTAAGATCTATATCATAAATAATTCCATTCATAATCATAATTATCAACCCATTTAATTATAATATATTTATAAGAAAAATAAAAGGCATATTAAATGCCTTTATCTTGTAAATCTAGCTACAAGGAATAGATTGAATAGAGTTAATACTCCTCCTGCAGCTGCAAGACTTAGTCCTGCTGCTTTTTCAGTATTAATAAGTGCAACTCCAACCCATAGTATTACTACTGCAAGTGATAGAAAGAAGCATATTAATGTTAGCTTGAAATTTGAGGATTTAGAATGTGAACGCTCTAATGCTGTTTTTGCCATAATAAACCTCCTATAATGCCAATAGCAATAGGATTATAAATCCTGCTATTTGAACTATTAATGAAATATTAATAATAAATGAAAAATAAACCTTATCAGTTTTATGATGTGCAACTATTCTTCCAAGAAGTGAACCTATTGCTCCACCCATACAAGCAATAGATAATAAGGTCTTCTCTTTAATTCTATTAGGACCACTATTCTTTTGAGCCATCTTCTTATCCTTACAGTAAAGATAAAAGGCAAAAAGTGATGCTAGCACAATCCATATAATATATGCAGCCAAAATATATTTATTATACATCTTCATTCTCCTTTGATTTTGAATCAATTAAAGCTTTATCTATTAATTTTTGTAGCCTTCTGCTACATAAATTATCAATAGCAAATATAAATAAGGTAATTAATGATGTTACAAATGCTATTATGATATCAAGCATTGTATCATTTACTCCATCCTTCTCCCTTGGATCAAATACCTTTTGGAAATCCTCATTAAATATTTTTCCACCTATAAATTCAATCATTTCCCATAATGCCGCAACACCAAGAACAAACATTATAAGTATTAATGCTTTTTTTAAGAATGATAAATCCTTACCACCAAAAAGTAACAGCAAATAATATCCAAATATTAAAGCCTCTACTCCCATCGCTCCATGTAGAACCATATCCCAGTTATACCAATAATTATACATATTAAATGCACATGATATTGAAAGACCTAGATATGCTTGAACACATATAATAAGCTCTAAAAGTACTGGCCAATTTTTCTTTAATAAAAGCTGTAAAATAGGTAATATAAATGATATTATTGGGCATGCAAGAATTGATATATAAAACTTAACACTATCATGATCTAATGCTATCGCAATAGGTATTAGAATAGCATTTAAGATCAAAAACACAAAGGCTAATATAAAATTCCATTTAAGCCTAGTCATAAATTATAAAACTCTTGCGTAGAACTTTGCAGCCTGAAGTGATTCATTTGAAACATCACTTACAATTTCAGCATCGTTAGTTTGGTGAACTATATAATAGTTACCACTATTAACCTTCTTAGTGTTAACATTAAGCTTATTCTTATTTGAATATTCAATATATCCTCTACCCTCAACTATAGCTACAAGGTCTGCAATAATTGCAGATGCAGTAGGAATTGATCCTGCTCCCTTACCATAGAATGAAAGGTCATCATTAGTTGAACCTGTAAACATAATTGAGTTAAACTCATTCTTTACAGCTGAAAGTGGATGTCCAAATGGTACCATTGTAGGTTCAACACGGATAGTAACATCATTTCCATCTCTATGTGAAGATGCAACAAACTTTAATACATATCCTCTTGCCTTAATGTCATCAAGGATATCCTTATTAACTCCTGTAATTCCATAATGATAAATATCATCATTTGAAATATTTCCTTGGAACGCAAGTGAAGATAGGATATTAATCTTTCTTACTCCATCAAGTCCTTCTAGGTCAGCAGTTGGATTAGCTTCAGCAAATCCATTCTTCTTAGCTAATGCTAATGCATCCTCAAATGATAGATTCTCATCACTCATCTTTGTTAAAATGTAATTAGTTGTACCATTCAAAATACCAAAAATATCATTTACCTCATTAATCTTTGTATTATCAATTAAAGAACGAATAATAGGAATTCCTCCTCCAACTGAAGCCTCAAATAAGAATGAGCAATTATTCTTATGAGCTGTATTTAAAAACTCCTCTAGGTGAGCTGATACTACCTCCTTATTTGAAGTAATAACATTCTTACCTTTATTTAATGCCCCACTAATAACCTGGTATGGAAGATCATGTCCTCCAAGTGCCTCAATAACAGTCTCTATTTCATCATCATTAATAATATCATTAATATCTGTAACAAGCTTCTCTCCAAGTATTTCCTTCTTATTAGGAAGATCAAATACCCTCTTAAGCTCTAAATTATATTTCTTTTCTAAGTTTTGAACTAAAGTATATACCCCTCTACCAATAGTTCCATATCCAAATAATCCTAGTTTCATAATCACCAAATCCTTTTCAATACCTACTCATTTTACCAAAAAGTGAAACTTTATTCAATATTAGATAATAAAAAGAGTAGTTATGCAACTACTCTTCAGTATTTTCCTCATCAAATTCGTCAATATCAGCAGATTTTTCAATTAAATCCAAAAGAGTTGGATAATCATTTTCATACTCTTCCTCATCTACCATATATTCACACATATCACCAATAGAACCATTATCACGCTCAGCAAGAGTAGACAATAGGTTTCCAAGCCATTCCTCATCACCATCATCATGAGCTAAGATAATAGCACCATAAATACCATGCATAAACTTCTTACGCTCAGTATGGATAATAAATTCTCTCATTTGTAATGCCCCTGGCCAATTGAAATCCTTTAGCCAAAAGAATAATAGATTATAAACATCATCAAGTCTATCCTCACCACGAAGAATTAGTACCTTAGAAAAAAGATCATAATACTTTCTATCGTCAAATTGAGCACTTTGCATATTAAGCATTGGTGCTAAAAAGTATAGATTTGGAATCTTTGATTCTACTAAATCTAATACATCATCCTCTGATATCTCTTCATTCATTAAATAATCGTCTAAAATAATTGCCATAAATATAGCCCCCATTCTTTAAAATAATTATAACATACCTTTAATGAAAATTAAAATATTTTTCGAAGCATATGACATTCTCCAACACACTTTAATCCTATATGTGCATAAATATCCTTTGCATCATCACCAGCTGATGTCACAACATATATAAGCTTTGATTTATATTTCTTTGCAACTTCCTTAAAAAGTGCCATACCATATCCCATACCTCTATAGGATTTAGATATAATAAAATCCTCAAGCTTTAAAATATCACCATCAAGATAAGCGCTAAGATATCCAATAGGAATATTATCCTTATAGATAAAATAGTATTTTATCTTGCACTCCTCATTTAAAATAACATCATATTGTCTTTTAGCATTCTCTCTACCATAGGCTTCTCCAAATCTTTTACTTTCAACATACATAACCCTTAAAAAATCATCAGCTATATTTGAAGTAACCATTTCTATTCTATAATCATTTACCTTAATAGAAATATTATCTAAAACCTTAGAAAATCCTACATAATATAGACATCTTTCATCCTCATAATCATCTATAAAGCTAAACATAGATTCCTTAGTTTTACCAACAAAATTATATTGAACAAAGCCCTTCTTATTTTTAACCCTATCATCATAATACCATCTAATATCATCCTTAGTATAATGCGGATTTAGGGCAAGATATGTAGTAGAATACTTTAATGGATTTTTATCATCATAATACATTGTACCACATAGAATATTCTTCTTTTCTGCATATTCATTCTCATAATTATTATCAATTGCAAATAATCTATCAACAAGCCCTCTTATAAGAACAAAATAGTAATCATTTGAAAACATTTTTTCCCTAACTAAGATAAAAGGATATTTCTTAATAATATCACCAAATATCTTATTATGCTTTAGATATACATAAGAACCATTAAGCTCCTTAAATAAATATGTATTTAATGCCTCAAAGATAGTTGATAGCATATTATGATTAATGAAATCTGGAAGAATACTCATTCTAAGATATGCCTTAGAGCTATCAATAATACCATCAATATAACCTATTATATGACCTGATAAATAAATCATATATCCAAAATAATAATTTAAATCCTTTAATTTATTATATAATCTTTTAACATCATAAAGTGAGGCACACTTCATATCTATATTAATAAAATCATAATTAATATTTTTTAATACTGTCTTATTTGAAAAAATCTTTAAGAAACCTTTATGATTTCTTTCATCTAGAAGCCTTAATGATATATTATCTACACCAATAACATCTAACATATATATCACCTCTAATACCTCTTTAATTATAACAAAAATATTGTTATAATAAAATACATGAGGTGATATTTATGCCACTAGATGGTCTTTTATTACATAAGCTTGCACAAGAAACAAATATTCTTGTCGGTGGTAAAATTTCTAAGGTCCTAGAAATATCTGAATCAGATTATATACTTCAGATAAGAGCTAACTTTAAAAACTATAATCTACTACTATCAGCCTCAAGTCAATATTATAGATTTCATTTAACAGAAAAGAAATATGAATATCCACTTGTACCAAAAGCCTTCACTATGCTTCTGCGTAAATATCTAGAGGGTGGAATAATACAGGAAATAAACACAATCAAATGTGATAGAATTCTTGAAATCAAGGTAAAAGGATTAAATGAAATAGGAGATATGGAATATAAATCTTTAATCCTTGAGCTTATGGGTAAGGATTCTAATTTAATTCTTTTAAAGAATAATATAATAATTGATGCCTATAAAAAGGAAAACTCAATAGAATCAAAAAGAATCATTTTTCCAAATGCGGCTTATGAGCCATTTTTGAATAAGGACAAAAATGATCCAACAAAATATAATGAAGATATGCTCTATGAGGCATTCAATTCAATACTTGATGCCAAAGCACTACAAATGCGTTTTAATGGATTATCATTTAAAACTGCTTCATATATTATGAACCAAAAAAATCCATCAAACGCAATGTATAAATTAATAAACGATAAATATATTCCATATACATTTATAGATAATGGAAAAATGGATTTCTATTATACAAATATAGGATATTCTTTATTAAAGGAATATTCTAATATATCAATGATGCTTGATGATATCTATTTTGAAAAGGCCTTAAAGGAAAGAGTCAAAGAGAAATCATCTAATTTAGCTCAAACCATAAAGAATAAAATAAAAAAGCTCGATGAAAAAATTGCTAATCTAAACAAAGACTTAGAAGATTCTATGAAGGCTGATACATATAAGCTTTATGGTGAGCTTCTTCTTTCAATTTCATATATTAAAACTAAATCAAGTGAGATTGAGGTATTAAATTATTACACTAATCAAAATGTAACAATCCCACTTGATATAAGATATAACATTATCGATAATTCTAAGCTTTATTATAAAAAATATCAAAAGGCTAAGAACGCAATTATACATATTAATGAACAAATAGAAATTGCACGAGATGAAATAGAATATTTCAAAATTATTCAATCACAAATAGAAAATGCATCTGTATCTGATATAGTAGAAATTGAAGCTGAGCTTGTTGAAAACAAATATATTAAAAAGATTGAAGTCAAGAAAAAGAAAAAGGTTAAAACTAAAATATTAACCTATATTCTAGATGATAATGCCAGGGTTTATGTTGGTAAGAATAACATTCAAAATGAAATTGTTACTCATAAAATTGCAAAGCATAATGACACATGGTTCCATATAAAGGATGCTCCAGGATCACATGTTGTAATATCTAAAGATGGAGAGCTTAGTGAATATGATATTAGATCATGTGCTATGATAGCTTCATTCTATTCAACATATAAGACCTCATCATCTGTACCAGTTGATTACACACTTGTAAGATATATAAAAAAGATACCTGGTAAGAGAGCATGCTTTGTAACATATACTAATCAGCATACAATATATATTGATCCTAACGATGAATTCATTAAATCATTAAAGGAAACAACAACAGAATATTAAAATAGGGAATAGAATGCTTATGGCAATTCTATTCCCATTTTTTATAATTATAGTTCTTTAAATTAATATTTAATAATATCATTTGAAAGCTTCAAATTAATCTCATAGAAGCATTTCATAATCTTGTAATATTCTTCTACATCCATACATCCTGCAGTCTCATATGCTGAATGCATCGCAAGCTGTGGAAGACCTATATCTACCATATGAATACTTACACTTGATTGTAAAATATTACCAAGAGTACTTCCACCAGCAATTCCTGGCTTATTATGGAATTCCTGATATTTTATATTATTCTTCTTGCAGATATCTACAATAATAGCCTTTGATATGGCATCTGTTGTATATTTTAGATTTGGATTTTCCTTTATTACAAATCCACTATTCAATACTGGAGCGTTTAATAAATCGCTCTTACTCTTATAATTTGGATGTATTGCATGAGCGTTATCTGCTGATATAGCAATTGAATTAGATAATGATTTTAATAAATCAGCCTTAGTAAATCCATTATCTAAATAAATACGCTCAAGGGTATTTATTAAAAAACTTGAACCTGCTCCCTGCATTGAAGATGATCCTACTTCCTCATTATCAAATGAAGCGAATACCTTAAACGTGTCATCACCTGATTCAATAAATGCTTTTAATGCTGTGTAATGAGATGCAAGATTATCTATACGAGATGCCATAAAGAATTCATTTTTAGCTCCTACAATAGTAGGATGCTCATTATTAAATAATTCAAGCTCAAATGATAATATATCATTTCGCTTTATTTGATATTCATTATTTAAAAGATCATATATATCGTCCTTGTTAGATAATATAGGCTTCATTTCATCAAGGCTATATTCATGTCCTTTATTTATATCTCTTCCAAAATGGATACAAAGATTTGGAATAGTACATACATTATTCTTAAATGCTATTAATGTTTGTTTAATAGAATCATCACATTTTGTAAGGACTCTTCCACCAATTGATAGTGGTCTATCAAACCATGAGGAATAGATTGGTCCTCCATACACCTCTGTTTGTAATGTTTGATACATTTTATCATTAATAGATGAATTTTCATTTATTTTAAAGCTTGGTGAATCAGTATGTGTTGAAATAATATTAATTGATTTATTTGCAAAATCTTTTGGAAGATTTACACAAATTATTGAGCTATTATTTCTTACAATGAAAAATCTTTTTAATCCAGTGTATGACACATCCTCATATGCTTCAGTATATCCATTTTCTAAAAGTTTTTTCTTTGTTAGCTCTATTGCTTGAAATTTAGTTTTTGATAAATCTAAAAAATCTAATAAATCCTTTACCATTTAAATCTAGTCCTTTACTATTTGAGATATAAATATTTTATTCTCTCCACAAATACCAATATGATAAATATATAATGCATCCTCATATTCATAAATATCAATTACATCATTTAGGGTTGTTTCCTTAATATATTCAATATTAAGCTTATTTATTTTAAATTCCTCTGGAATAATATCAAATATGATATCAGTATATTTTGAATTATTCATATGCTTATTGTGGTCTAAATCTCTTTTTAATACCTTATGAGATGCGACTTTTTTAAAAAGGCTAAAATCAGGAGCTTTAATTCTTTCTACATCATCATAATAATTATCACTAGGGTATGATCCCTTGCCATAATCAATTTTATCGGTTCTTGCGATTCTTCTATTTACTACATCAATTATAACCCATTTTGATAATCCACGAGCTACTACATCACCATAGCTATCATATAATACATATTCACGATTACAATCAACTCTACCTTTTTCATGAGGCCATGTTACAAGGTGACCCTTTGTAAGTGGCTTGGGATTTTTAAATATTTCAAATCTATTTCTTACAAGTACCCAATAATACCCCATTTTAAGTGAGCCCTCATATCCTATTCCAAGCTCCTCTGCATGTAATCCGGCTATATCCTGAAATAATGATAATATAGCTGTTGGTGTTATATAGTCATTAGAATCAAAATCATTGGTTCTAAAATTAATATCCATTTCATATTTTAATTCACTCATCACAAAAACCCCTTTAATACATTAGCTTCTAAGTGGACGGTCTAATGTTTCATCATGGATTGTATTTAATAAATCCATATCCTCTTTACTAAGAGTAAAATTTAAATCTAAATTATCAATAATTCTCTCTTCATGTACTGATTTTGGTAATGGGAGAGTATTATTCTCTAAACAGTATCTTAAGCATATTTTTGCAGGAGATACATTATATTTATTAGCTACCTCTAATAAAATAGGATTTGATAGCATCTTACCTGTAGCTAGTGGTGAATATGCTTCAACTAAAATATCGTTATCCTGACAATATTTTGTTAATGCAGGCTGTGTATTTCCAAGGAAATATCTGATTTGGTTTACCATAGGCTTTACACCTGTGTAATCCCACACAGCCTTAATATCAGCCTCATGGAAGTTAGATACTCCAATTGATTTAATAAGTCCCTTGTTATAAAGCTCTACAAAAGCCTTCCATACAGCCTTATTTCCTTCTGTGTAATCTCCACCTACATCACTCCAAGGCCATGGAGCGTGAATTAGATATAGATCAATATAATCTAGATCTAGGTTCTTAAGAGAGGTATTAAAAGCTTCTAGTGCTCCTTCATATGTTTTAACATCTGCAGGGCACTTAGTTGTAATAAAAAGATCACTTCTTTTAGCACCACTATCCTTAATAGCCTTACCTATAGATACCTCATTTCCATATACTAGGGCAGTATCAATATGCTTATACCCAGCCTTTATTGCCCAAATAGTTGATTTATATGCGACATCACCATCTGGTGTTTGCCATGTACCAAAGCCAACCTTTGGTATTTTTACTGAGTTACTTAAAGTAAAATATTCATCTTTAACCATAATTAAATCACCTCTATTTCAATTATAACAAAAGACTAGTGTCTTTCAAAATGTTAGGCACTAGTTTTTTAAGGTTTTATTTAATTAGTCCTTCATTAATGTAACCATTACAGCCTTTTGTGCATGAAGTCTATTCTCAGCCTCATCAAATATCTCATTTGCATGAGCCTCAAATACATCTGCTGTAATTTCTTCTCCACGGTGAGCAGGAAGACAATGCTGAACCATTGCGTCCTTATGAGCAAGCTTTAAGATGTCTGCATTTATTTGATACTTACCTGCAAACACCTGTTTTCTCTTTTCAGTTTCAGCTTCCTCACCCATTGATGTCCATACATCAGTAAAGAATACATCAGCATCCTTAGCAGCAATCTTTGGATCTTCAGTAAGCTCAAACATTCCAGGATAATCCTTAGCAAAATCTAATACCTTTTGGGCAGGATAATATCCCTTAGGGCAAGCAACACTAACCTTCATTCCAACCTTTAATGAACCAACAATAATAGAGTTAGCCATATTGTTTCCATCACCGATATAGCATACCTTAAGTCCTTCAAATGCACCCTTATGCTCACGAATTGTCATAAGGTCAGCTAGTACCTGACAAGGATGTGAATAATCAGTTAAGGCATTAATAACTGGCTTTCCACTCCATTTAGCTAAGTCCTCTACTTCCTTTTGATCAAATGTACGAATCATAATTCCATCAAGGTAACGTCCTAATACTCTTCCTGTATCCTCAATTGGCTCACCACGTCCAATTTGAAGATCACGTGATGATAGGAATAGTGGATATCCTCCAAGCTCATACATACCAACCTCAAATGAAACTCTTGTACGAGTTGATGACTTTTGGAATATTAATCCTAATGTCTTTCCCTTTAAAATTGGATGAGGTATACCATTTTTACGCTCAAATTTTAATTGATCTGCTAGGTTTAGTAAATCAATTATTTCTTCCTTTGTTAAATCCTGTAGTGTTAAAAAGTTTTTCATATATAACACTCCTTTCTAAATCCTAATATCTATTAATGATATCGATTAATATGTCTAATCCCTTACTTAAATCATCTAGTGAAATATTAAGTGGTGGAAGTAATCTAATCTTAGTTTTTGCTGTTAAAGCAATTACTCCATTCTTAATTCCTTCTGCAACTACCTCAGAGGCTTGGATTCCATCCTTTAAGGCAATTCCAACCATTAATCCCTTACCAGATACAGAAACTACGTTTTCTACATTCTTAAGCTTTTCCTCAATAAGAAGTCTTGCCTCTTTTACATGAGCTAATAGCTTATCATCAATTCTTGAGATTACGCTATATGCTGCAGCTGCTGCAATAGGGTTTCCTCCAAATGTAGTTCCATGCTCCCCATATCCTAGGGTATTTGCAGTCTTTTCTGAGAAAAGAATTGCTCCAAATGGAAGACCTCCAGCAAGTCCCTTTGCAGTTGTTACAACATCAGGGCTTACTCCATATTCCATGTAGCTATATAGATATCCTGTTCTTCCATTTCCTGTTTGAACCTCATCTACTATAAATACTAAATCCTTCTCTTTACATACCTTATCGATATATTTTATAAACTCAGGGTTAAGGGCATTTACTCCTCCCTCTCCCTGTACAGTTTCAATCATAATTGCACATGTCTTATCTGATATAGTATTCTTTAATTCCTCTATATCATTTGCATGTACATACTTAAATCCATCAACAAATGGTCCAAAATACTTATGGAATACATCCTGTCCTGTTGCGCTTAATGTCGCAATAGTTCTTCCATGGAATGAGTTTACAAGAGTAATAATCTCATATCTATTTTCACCATATTTGTCAAATGAATACTTTCTTGCAGTTTTAATAGCACACTCATTAGTCTCTGCTCCTGAGTTTGCGAAGAATACCTTCTTCATTCCAGTCTTCTCACAAAGAATCTTTGCAAGTCTTACCTGAGGCTCTGAATAATAAAGATTTGAAGTATGCTGAATCTTATTTACCTGAGAGATTACAGCATTCTTCCATTCCTCATCACAAATACCAAATATATTTGTTCCAATACCTGTTGAGAAATCTATATATTCCTTACCATTCTCATCAAAAAGAATAGAGCCATGTCCACTAGTTAAAACGACATTAAATCTTTTATATGTATTAACTATATTTTCCTTATCAAGCTCAATAATATCACTCATATTTTTAACTCCTACTTAAACATTGTTCCAATTCCCTCGTCAGTTAAAACCTCGATAAGAATTGCATGTGGAACACGTCCATCAATAATAAATACCTTGTTGACACCACGTCTTCGTGCTTCAACACAGCATTCTACCTTAGGAATCATACCACCATCAATAATTCCTTGCTTTTCAAGTGTCTTAAGCTCAGAAACATTAATTTCATGGATAAGAGTTGAATCATCATTCTTATCTCTTAATAATCCCTTAATATCAGTTACTGCAATAAAAGCCTCTGCCTTAAGTGCTCCAGCAATTCTTGCAGCTGCAGTATCTGCATTTATATTGTAGCTATTTCCATTCTCATCTGTACCAACAGTTGAAATAACAGGAATATAACCATGATCAAGAGCTGTCATAATTACATCAGGATTTACTTCAGATATATCTCCAACAAATCCATATTTATCCTGATTCTTGAACTTACACTTAATCATACCACCATCCATACCAGATAGTCCGATAGCCTTACCACCCTTTGTTCCAATAAGCTTAACAAGATCCTTATTAACCTTTCCTGCTAAAACCATTTGAACTATATCTGCACCTTCACGGTCAGTATATCGTAGTCCATCTACCTTTATTGTCTCTTTTCCATATGCCTTAAATGCTTGATTAATTTCAGGTCCACCACCATGAACTAGAACAACCTTAACACCAACTAAAGATAGTAATACTACATCTTGCATAACTGATTGCTTAAGGTTATCATCAATCATTGCATTTCCACCATATTTAACTACAATTGTCTTTCCATAATATTTTTGAATATATGGTAAGGCATGTACTAAAATTTCTGCTTGCTCTTCATTTGAAAACTTCACAGGAATTACCTCCTAGCTTCTATAATCTCCATTAATCTTTACATAATCATATGTTAAATCACAACCAAATGCTTGTGAATTATTGTTACCATCATTTAGATTACATCTAATTGTAATCTCATCCTCAAGAAGGATTTCCTTAGCCTTTTCCTCACTAAATGGAATACCAGCTCCATTTTTACATACAGGAAGAATTCCCTTCTTTGATTCAAACTCAACATCAACCTTTGTAATATCTACATTAGCCTTTGAATATCCAATTGCACAAAGTACTCTTCCCCAGTTTGCATCAGCTCCAAACATCGCAGCCTTTAGTAGGGAAGACATAACTACAGATTTAGCAACAATTCTTGCATCCTCCATAGTCTTAGCGTTTAATACTTCAACAACAAGAAGCTTTGTAGCTCCCTCTCCATCCTTTGCAATTGCCTTACATAGCATTGTAGCTATTGCAAGTAATGCCTTGTAGAACTCATCATATTCCTTACCCTCACAAGTAATTTCCTTATTACCTGCAAGTCCATTAGCAAGGATTGTTACAGTATCATTAGTTGATGTATCTCCATCAACTGATACCATGTTAAATGTATCAACAATTACATTAGATAAAGCTTTTTGTAGCATTGCACTAGAAATAGCACAGTCAGTTGTAATAAAGCAAAGCATTGTTGCCATATTAGGCTTAATCATTCCAGAACCCTTACAGATTCCACCAATATGACATACCTTACCATCAAGTTCAAACTCTAATGCAATTTCCTTTTTCTTAGTATCTGTTGTACTAATTGCTTGCCATGCAAGATCAGAAGCTTCTTCTTTATCTGAAAGACCTGCAACAAGATCCTTCATATGTTCCTTTACAGGATTAATATCTAAAACCTGACCAATAACTCCTGTTGATGCAATTAATACATTAGAAACATCAATACCAGTTTCCTTTGAAACTGCCTCACACATAGCCTCTGCCTTTTCAATACCATCAGCATTACATGTATTAGCATTTCCACTATTACATACGATAGCTTGAGCATGTCCATCAAGGCTATGCTTCTTAGTTACATGAATAGGAGCTCCCTTAACAAGGTTAGTTGTATATACTGATGCAGTTGTACAAAGTGTATCAGATACGATTAAAGCTAAATCCTTTCTTTCCTTCTGCTTTCTTAATCCAGAATGAATACCATTTGCCTTAAATCCCTTCGCAGCAACTACTCCACCACTAATTTCCTTCATATAATTCCTCCTACATTTCTAATCCTGTCTTAGGATCTAATCCTAAAACAATATTCATTGATTCAATTGCAGCTCCACTTGCACCCTTACCTAGGTTATCAAGTGCACATGTGATATTAATTCTATCATCATTACCTGCAAAATATATTTCCATATAATCCTTACCTGCTAGATGTGCAGCAGATAAGAATCCATCCTCTGTTCCTTTATCCTTAAGTGGCATAACACGAACAAAATCTTGACCCTTATAATAATTCTCAAATAGGTCATGTATTTCCTTAACTGTATACTTCTTAGTAAGTCTATTAGTATATAGAGGAATAGTCACAAGCATTCCCTCTAAGAAATCACATACATAAGGATTAAATAATGGCTTTTCAGCTAATCCTGCAATGACCTGCATTTCAGGAAGATGCTTATGAGCCATGCTCATAGCATATAATCTTGGAGCATCGTATTCATAGCTACGATTCTTATCCTCATATTCAGCAATACCCTTCTTTCCAGCACCACTATATCCAGATATAGCGTTTGCTGCGAATGGATAATCATTAGCACAAATACCCATGTGAACTAAAGGATATGCAATAGACATAAATCCTGATGCATAGCATCCTGGATTTGCAATTCTCTTAGAACCTTTTATCTTATCTAGGAAAGATTTATCAAGTTCTGGAAATCCATATGCCCACATGGGATTTGTTCTATGTGCTGTTGAAGCATCGATAATAACAGTATTAGGGTTTGTACAAAGCTTTACAGCCTCTACTGCCGCATCATCTGGTAGACATAAAAAGACTACATCAGAAGCATTAATAAACTTCTTACGCTCCTCCTCATCATGCCTTTTATCCTCAGATATCTTTAATATTTCAATATCATCTCTTTTAGATAATCTTTCATTAATTCTAAGACCTGTTGTACCAGATTGTCCGTCGATATAAACCTTAAACATCTCTATAATCCAAGCTCCTTCTTTAAGTTATTTATTTGCTTAGTTGTTGATTCAATTGATGAAGCACCTTCAGATGTTCTCTTGAATGTAGCATTTCTTAAATCAATTGCTTCATATAAATCACTTTCAAATAAATCACTAAACTTCTTATATTCATCTAAAGGTAGTTCCTCTAGCGTTGTATTTTTATCAATACATAATGCAACAAGAGTTCCTGAAATCTTATATGCAGTTCTAAATGCCATACCCTTCTTAACTAAATAATCAGCAAGATCTGTTGCATTAATAAATCCCTTTGCAGCTGCCTTCTTCATATTTTCCTTATTTATGGTCATAGTTTCTAGCATTGGTGCAAAAATCTTTAAGCAATCCTTAATTGTATCTACTGAATCAAAAATTGCTTGCTTATCCTCCTGCATATCCTTATTGTATGCTAGAGGGATACCCTTTAGCATTGTAAGTAGAGTAATAAGATTTCCATAAACTCTTCCTGTTTTACCACGAACAAGCTCTGCAATATCAGGATTCTTCTTTTGTGGCATAATTGATGAACCAGTTGAATATGCATCATCTAGGTCAATAAACTTAAATTCCCAAGATGACCACATAATGATTTCCTCACTAAATCTTGATAGATGCATTTGCATAATAGCAATTGCAGATGCAAGCTCTACACAGAAATCTCTATCAGATACACCATCAAGTGTATTTGGAGTAACGCTATCCATATGTAATAGGCTTGCAACCATTGCTCTATCAATATCATATGTAGTACCTGCTAAAGCACATGATCCAAGTGGATTTCTATTTAATCTTTTAGATGTATCATCCAATCTTTCAATATCACGGCTTAGCATAGTAGCATATGCAAGAAGGTGATTTGCAAATGTAATAGGCTGTGCACGCTGTAGGTGTGTATAACCTGGCATAATAGTTTCCTTATTCTTATCTGCTAGATTTAAAATAACATTAATAAGATTTAAAGCTAGGCTCTTAATATTTTTAATCTCATCTCTTAAATATAATCTTATATCAAGAGCTACCTGATCATTACGAGATCTTGAAGTATGAAGTCTCTTTCCAACCTCACCAATACGCTTTGTAAGCTCTGCCTCAACAAACATATGAATGTCTTCAGCATCATAATCAAATAATAGCTTACCACTCTTAATATCCTCAAGAATTTGAGCTAATGTCTTACAAATTAGCTCTGAATCAGCCTTAGATATAATATTTTTCTCTCCTAGCATTGTTGCATGAGCAATTGAACCTAAAATATCTTGCTCATACATTCTAGAATCAAAGGATATAGATGAATTGAAATCATTAACATCCTTTGACTCCTCTTTTTTAAATCTACCAGCCCACATAGCCATAATAAATCACCACTCTAATTACTTATTCTTCTTATTATTTAATAATGCTTGAACCTTAATTGGAAGTCCAAATAGGTTAATAAATCCAGCAGCATCTGCTTGATTATAAGCACCCTCATCATCACCAAATGATGCAATCTCCTCATTCCATAATGAATTAGGTGAAGTTAATGATGCAGGAATAATATTTCCCTTATAAAGCTTTAGCTTAACATCTCCTGTTACAACCTCTTGTGTTTGGTCAACGAATGCAGATAAAGCCTCTCTTAATTGTGTATACCAAAGTCCATCATAAACAAGCTCTGCGAACTTATCAGCAACGCTTCTCTTGAAATGCATTGTTTGCTTATCAAGTGTAATAGACTCAAGAAGCTCATGTGCCTCATAAAGAATAGTTCCACCTGGAGTCTCATATACTCCACGAGACTTCATACCAACAAGTCTATTCTCAACGATATCGATGATACCAATACCATTTCTTCCACCAATCTTATTAAGCTCCCAAACAAGATCAACAGCATTCATCTTCTTACCATTAACCTGAGTAGGGATTCCCTTCTCAAAGTGAATAGTTACATACTCAGCCTTATCTGGTGCTTGCTCTGGAGATACTCCCATCTCTAGAATCTTATCATACTTAGGCTCATTTGCAGGATCCTCAAGATCTAATCCCTCATGAGATAGATGCCATAAGTTCTTATCCTTTGAATAGTTAGTCTCTCTTGAAATCTTAAGAGGAACATTATGTGCCTCTGCATAATCAATTTCCTCATCACGAGACTTAATATTCCACTCACGCCATGGTGCAATGATTGGCATATTAGGAGCTACTGCCTTAATAGCAAGCTCAAAACGTACCTGGTCATTACCCTTTCCTGTACATCCATGAACGATAGCATCTGCCTTCTCCTTTAATGCAATCTCTGCAATACGCTTTGCAATAATAGGACGTGCAAATGATGTTCCTAATAAATATTTTCCTTCATACTTAGCTCCAGCCTTTAGTGTTGGGAAAATATAATCCTCAACGAATTCCTTATTTAAATCCTCAACATAAAGCTTAGAGGCTCCTGTCTTAATAGCCTTTGCCTCAAGACCATCAAGCTCATCAGCTTGACCTACATTACCAGAAACTGCAACAACCTCACAGTTATTATAATTCTCCTTTAACCAAGGAATGATAATTGAAGTATCAAGTCCTCCTGAATAAGCTAATACAACCTTCTTAATATTCTTCTTGTCCATTTTTAAAATCTCCTTTTCTATTATTTTACCATAATGTACAAAAAAAGTCCCTTTCTTTTAAAAGAAAGAGACGCAAAAACCTCGCGCGGTACCACTCTAATTGCCTAGTATAAGCTAGACCACCTCAAAATCCTTAACGCGGATGCTACGTCCTATCATACTAATAATTTCTGACAGGCATCTAATAGATGCGTTCATTACCTACTAATACTAGTCTTTCACCAACACTAGTTCGCTTTTTCATTAGATTAGTAATTACTAATTCTATTTACGACTATTTTAAAGCTTAGAAAAATAAAAGAGACTAACTCAAGTAAATTAGCCTCTTTTATTCTTTTTAGAAGAGACTAATAATTATGAATTAATCTCTTCATAATTATACTCAAGTTTATTTGTTATTCTAAACTATCTTTGCAATATAGTCATCATAAATTGGAGGCATTACCCCTAACTTAGGATGACATTTATTATTATAGTCTTATTTTTTTTAAGTGTCAACAACAATTTTAAAAAATATATGATATAATAGGTGCAGGTGATTTTTATATGAAAGATTATGTATGTAAAGCTTTAGCTTACAATAAGATGGTTAGAATATATGCAGCCTCTTCTACTAATATTTGTGAGACTGCAAGAAAAACATTTGGCCTATGGCCAACATCATGTGCAGCATTAGGAAGATGTCTTACTGCAGCTGCAATTATCTCAACAAATTATAAATCTGATGAGAACCTTACTGTAAGATTTGATGGTGATGGTCCTCTAGGATTAATGGTTGTTGAAGCCTCTAATGGTCATGTAAGAGGATTTGTATCAAATGCTGGTGTATTTATGCAATATAACAATGGGCATCTTGCAGTAGGTAAGGCTGTAGGAAATGGTACTATGACAGTCATAAAGGATTTAAATCTAAAGGAGCCATTTGTTACTACACTAAATATTCAGACAGGAGAAATTGCAGAGGATTTCACATATTATTTTGCATCATCTGAGCAAACTCCATCATCAGTAGGTCTAGGTGTACTTGTTGAAACAGATAATTCATGTAAGGCTGCTGGAGGATTTATTCTTCAGCTAATGCCCGGATGTGATGAGGATACTATTACAAAGATTGAAAATGTGCTAAAGAGTATTAAACCAGTATCAGAAATGATTGATAGTGGTATGACTCCTGAGGATATTATTAAGGAGCTTAGTGGAGGAGAGGATTATGAAATCCTTGAAACACAAGATATCTTCTATACATGTCCTTGTACTAAAGAGCAATATTATAGAGGTATTAAGTCTCTTGGTAAAAAAGAAATCACATCCATTATTGATGAATTAGGTCAAGCAGAGGTTACTTGTAATTTCTGTCGCAAGACTTATGTATTCAATAAGGATGAGTTAAACCAAATGGTTAAAGAAATCGATAATAAGGAATAACAAAAAAAGCATTCGCAACAGCGAATGCTTTATTTTTAATAATTCTCCTTACGAACCTCAAAATAAGCTTGTGGATGCTTACATACTGGGCATACTAATGGAGCTTGTGTTCCAATTACAATGTGACCACAATTGCGGCACTCCCATACTGTAACACCACTCTTCTCGAATGCTGTCTTCTCCTTGACATTCTTTAGTAATGCTCTAAATCTTTCCTCATGTGCCTTTTCGATAGCAGCAACTCCTCTGAATTGCTCTGCAAGATCCTTAAATCCTTCCTCATCAGCTACACGAGCAAACTCATCATACATATCAGTCCACTCATAGTTCTCACCATCAGCTGCATCCTCAAGACACTCCTCTAATGTTCCGATACCATTTAAAGCCTTAAACCATAGCTTTGCATGCTCCTTCTCATTGTCAGCTGTCTTTAAGAATAGCTCTGATATTTGCTCATAACCATTCTTCTTAGCTACACTTGCAAAATAAGTGTACTTATTTCTTGCCTGTGATTCACCTGCAAATGCTGTTTGTAGGTTCTTCTCAGTTCTTGTTCCTTGATATTTATTTGTTCTTGCCATTTTCTAAATCCTCCTTCGATTATGCTTTTATTATACAGTAAATAGAAAACACTTACAAGAGAATTGCTTAAGTATTAATATGGTTTCTATTCAGAATTTTTCAATAATAAAGATAAGTTCTTTTTCTTAAATGTTATAGTTATAATAAAGGCCACTAGTACTATAAGAACTAAGGATATGGCTAGAATAATTGCTTGTGAGCTGAAAAAATACTTAAAATCAATACTATAATTAATAGCATTCTCATAATTAATCTTAGTTACAAAAATATTATTAGCCTTTCGCATTAGAATATAGCTTGTAAGGCCTGAAATAACATAGGATATTAATAATGATATTCCACTTATTAAAAATGAATATATAAAATAAACCTTATATAAATCCTTTGTTTTCAGGCCATTAGAGAACATTAATCCAAAAAATCTCTTATTATCCTTTATATCTTCATATAAAATATAATAAAAATCAATAAATGTGGCCCCAAGCATAGCTAAGCCTGCAAATAAAAGAATCGTAATAATTACATTTAACATTGGATAATATTTTATGTATCCATCTAGTATTGAATTGATAGTAATTGGGTCTAAATATACTAATTGTTCCTCTTTAAGCTCCGTACATATATACTTATAAAACTCATATGCATTATCTAGGCTTTTAAAGCTATATCTTTGGATAATATTAGGATTAATCCTATTTAGAAGAGTTGAATATCCTGGAGCTATAAAAACCTTATCTTCATCTAGCGATAATTGCATAATATCATATAAATCATCTTTATATACTGTTGAATAAAGAGGAAGAGAATTAAACGATTTAAAATCAACATATTCTTCTGTATTAAAATAAGCTTCATCTTTAAACCATAGTTGAGCATTTGTCATCTCAACTGGCAATGATGATACTTTTTCATTAAATACTCCAACAATTTTATATTCTTCAAAAACACTATATTTATTTCCATAGTATATTGGATTAAAATCATATATTTCCTCATTCTTAACATCATTTTTATAGAAAAAATAAATTGCATTTGATAAATAATTTTCTAAAGATATACATTTTCCAATTACTGAATTATAATCATCAATACCTAAAGAATCTAAAACCGCACTAGATATCATTAATTCCTTAGAATTATCACTAAAACCATTTCCTAATATTGAAAAATCACAATTATTGTCCTTCATATATTTTTCTTCAACACTACCAATAATAGTGCTAGTATTATTCATATCAAAAAAAAGCATATCAACAATAGCATCATCTAAAATTCCTGAAGCATTAACCCCAAAATCATATCTAACTCCATCAATTGTATAAATAGGGGAATAAACATCCTTTTGATATGTTTGATCATTCTTATTCTCAATTCTATTAATCATCTTAATATCATGGTAAGAACAATTGAGATTATTATTATATTTTAATGAGTTTTCTTTGTAATACAAACTATCTAAAAGCTCATTATATTCGTAACCATCCTTGTGATTATATAAGCTATCCCCATATTCTACTTCTACAGTAAAGCTAGCTTTATTCTTATTTATATCATTACTAATTCCTATCATAAAAGAGGTACTTAAAAAAAATGAAACAGATAATAATGTAAATGCAATCACCATCATTATAATGATTCTTATAACTCTCTTATTCTTCTTTATTAGAAGCATTGATAAATATAAATTGTCCCTTAATTTCATATTTTTATCTCCTTTAGCAATAGAGATTTATCATCATTATATATGTCTGTGATTTTTAGCATTGATAAAATCATTGCAATAGTAAAATATATGAATAATAAAATGGCAGGAATTATTAAATAAACCTTATATTTTATAGAAATAGATTGAAGTCCTACATACCCTAAATCATTTCCAATTAAATATTCAATAAACGTAGATGTCATGTCACTACCCATATTGGTTAATGCATAGCCGATTAATAGTCCTATTAGCGATGATAAAAAAATATTTATAAAAATATCTAACATGAATAAAAAAATAATATTATTCTTTTTAGCACCTACTATTATCATTTCAGCATAAAATGTTTTATTTGAATTAAAGTTTACGATAATAATATTAAATACTACTCCTATTGTTGATAACATTAATAAGAATGTGATTATAAATAATATATACATTATTATTTTTCCATGTAGTTTGTTTTTAGCATAAGTTTCAAAAAAGCCACATTGCACTTTCATTGAATTAATATCTTTGATATCTTTATACATTTCATAAGTCTTTTTTAAATCACTTTTTAAATAGGATTTGTCAGTAAGACCTTCAATATAAAATTTATCAAGTGAAATATAATCTAAAACATAATTAAGATCTGCTACCGGTAATTCATAATCATCTGAAAATGATAAAACATTAAAGCTTACATTTATTCCAGAATTATACGCCAGCATATTAATTTCAATATTATCTCCAACACTATAATCATCCATATAATCCATTGTAAGGATAATATCATTTTTATTGATTAAAGGATTTTTAATACTAGAATAATTAAAATCATAAAATATAACATCTTGGTTTTCCATATATACTTGTGAAACATTAGATTTATTATTATTCAAAATCTCACAGATATTGTCATATGTTGATTTAGACGTGTTTTGTCCATTTAATCCTTCCACTATTAATTGATATCCATTTGTATTTAAACCATTTAAATAATTATATGATACATTATCGTAGGCATTAATACCTATATTAGATAATGTAAGCATAATAGTGTTTAAAAAAGCAAAAATAATTATCGTAATAATTGTTTTTATTTTTTTTGTAAAGCTTATCTTAAGACCATATCTAATGGCATCAATTATTCTCATATGAAATAACGCCATCCTTTAATAATAAAATTCTATCAGAATACTTTTTTGCATCTTCCATATTATGTGTTATTAGAACTACAGTCTTCCCTATTTTTGTAAGCTTTTTAAGCTCATCTAAAACAATTGTTCCATTTTTTGTATCAAGATTACCTGTCGGCTCATCTGCTAATATAACTTTAGCATCATTTACTAAGGCTCTTGCGATTGCGACTCTTTGCTTTTCTCCTCCGGAAAGCTTATATACCTTTGTTTTTTCCTTATCTAGCATATCAAGAAGTGCTAAATATTTTCTTGCTGTTTCTTCTCTTTCCTTCCTTTTGACTCCAGCAATTACAAGAGGCATACATACATTTTCTAAGACACTAAATTGCTGTTCTAAATAAAATGATTGAAATACAAATCCAATGGTCTTATTTCTATATTCTGATATCTCTTTATCATTTAGATTATTTAAATGTTTGTCACAAACGTATACATCCCCTGATGTTGGTACATCAATCGACCCAATTATATTCATTAGTGTAGTCTTTCCAGAACCACTTTTACCAACTATTGTTGTAAAAGTATTATCTTCTATTTCAAAGGAAATATTTTTTAATACCTCTAATTGATTATTATCTTTAAATGTTTTACTAACGTTTTCTAATTTTATCATATTATTTTTTTATATTTTCATCTCCCTTATATAACTTAATTTTACCATACTTTTGGTGATATTAAACAATAAAAGCACCTTTTAAAAGGTGCTTTCATAATTTAATATGAATTATCTCTTGATTGAAACGAATGCTCCCATACCTGGGTACTCAGCAATCTTAGCCTCTCCATATTGATTTAATTGATCCTCAATACGCATTAATCTATTGTACTTAGCAATTCTGTCTGTACGAGATAGAGATCCTGTCTTGATTTGAAGTGCATTAGTTCCAACTACGATATCAGCAATTGTAGTATCCTCAGTCTCTCCTGATCTATGAGAAACAACTACTGCATATCCAGCTCTCTTTGCCATCTCGATAGCATTGAAAGTCTCTGTAAGTGAACCAATTTGGTTAACCTTGATAAGGATTGCGTTAGCTACTCCTAAAGAAATTCCCTTTGCAAGACGCTCAGTGTTAGTAACGAATAAATCGTCTCCAACTAATTGAACATGGTCACCGATTGTCTTAGTAAGCTTTTGCCATCCTTCCCAATCGTTCTCATCAAGTCCATCCTCGATAGTGATGATTGGATAAGTCTCAGTTAAAGTCTTAAGATAATTAATCATCTCATCAGTAGTTAAAGACTTATTCTCAGCCTTTAAATCATACTTCTTAGTCTCTTCATTATAGAACTCAGATGAAGCTACGTCGATTCCTAGGAATACATCCTTACCAGGAACGTAACCTGCAGCCTTGATTGCCTCATCAACAATCTCGAATGCCTCTGAATTTCCCTTAGTTAACTTAGGAGCATATCCTCCTTCGTCACCTACTGCTGTATTGTATCCCTTCTTCTTAAGAATAGTCTTTAGGTTATGGAATACCTCAGCACCCATTCTTACAGCCTCCTTAACAGAAGTTGCAGAAACTGGTAAAATCATGATCTCTTGGAAATCAATACAGAAGTCAGCATGAGCTCCTCCGTTTAAGATGTTCATCATAGGAACTGGCATCTTCTTTGCGTTGAATCCTCCAAGATAGTTATATAGCTCTACACCATCATAGTTAGCAGCAGCCTTAGCTACAGCCATAGATACAGCTAAGATAGCGTTAGCTCCAAGCTTTGACTTATTAGGTGTTCCGTCAATTTCAATCATCTTTTGGTCAATTAATAATTGGTTATGAACATCGATACCTGCTAAAGCTGGTGCGATAATTTCATTAACATTCTTAACAGCCTTTGTAACACCCTTTCCAAGGTAACGAGACTTATCTCCGTCACGAAGCTCGATAGCCTCATGCTCTCCTGTAGATGCTCCAGAAGGTGAAATTGCGCTTCCGAAAGCTCCAGATGTAGTATAAACCTCAGCCTCAACTGTTGGATTTCCTCTTGAATCTAATACTTCTCTTGCATAAACTCTTTTAATAAATGGCATATTATTTTTTCCTCCTTAAATAGCCTTAAGCTTATATAATATAATTTATTATATCGTCCAATAAATATTTTATAATAAATTGGCACTAAAAATCAATAATAATTTTATTTTATTATGCTAAAATATGAATCAGTTTTTGAAACAGCCACATCATTATGTATTCTGTTTCCGGATTTAATTAGATAATCTATATATTTTTTATCTAATTCTATACATAACTCAGTATATGGAAACTCATAAGTATAGAATGTTCTATTAACACTACCATAATCTTTAAAGAACTCATAGAATAAATCATGCTTTTTAGTACATACAATTCTTGAATTAATAAAGATAATATTTTTATTATTTTCTTTAATTTGAGCAAGTGTATCTCTAAACTCATCAATTGGCTCGTTGAATCCTGCTCCAAATAAAATAATATCAAATGAATCTACAAACTTAGAAGGTAGGTTTTGAAGCTTTAATCTATATGTACCCTTAACCTCTACATTTTCAAGACATATTTCTGGTCTATATCCAAACTTTAGCTCATTTAATGTATAAGCTTCAACCTTGTGATCTAATGCTAAATCAAGACCTTGAAGCTCAAGATTAAACTTAGGTGCTATTATAAGTATCTTTTTAGTATCCTTAGTTATAACCTTACTAAATAAATCCTTATAGTCATAAACACTCTTAATATAGAATCTTCTTAAATATTCAAGTGCGTGCTTTTCAGTTTCAATACGTAATGTTTCAGCATCTGTATAATCAGGAATTGTAGTCTTCTTAGAAAGAAGATCACGCATTATATTTCTATATTGCTCTGATATATTAGGCTTTTTATTGTAGATATTATATATTCTTAAATCATTTAATAATATATTTTCAATTTTACGCTCATTAAATGATATACCAAGTAAATCCTTTATAGCCTTAGCCTCAGCCTCAGTAAATAATGAAGCGTTATATGCTGATTTTGTCAGCATAACCTCAAATGATTTTTTGGAAATATATTTAATATTTAAATACATATTATTATGAATAAGAATAATTCCTGTATTTCTCTTTGATTCATTAAAATCAATGTCAAATGCCTGTGCATATTGATCAACTACTGGTCTATCAACCATTCTTCCTTGCTCATATCCTTCAATAGCCTCATCATAGATAGTATATCTATTTGAATCACTATACATAAAATAATTCTTACTTCTACGTCTTAGCTGAACTCTTGAATCAATAAGCTTATATGCTGATTTTATAATTTCAATATCATAATCATTTAAAAGAGTCGCATCTGCTGGATTCTTTACAAACTCATAGGAAAGCTTTGATGTCTTTTTTACATATTCAAACCTTTCATTTTCAAGATAATAGCTCTTATCGCTCTTCTCCTTAAATAATAGATAAGAAATATCCTTAAGCTGTAAGAAAATATCTTCAACATCACGAAGCCTATATTCAGGCTCTATAGTTGGTTCAAGCTCAATGCTAAATCCATTATCATTATATGTAAGCTTATATGGATCACGTCCTGCATAGATATATCCACCATCTACTGATAAATATTTAAATGATGAGAAAGAAACATCCCTTTTATCTGCCTTTTCATTAATAAAATTATTAATAATCAATACTCTTCTAAGTTCATTTTTATTTACCTTAGATGCATCCTCAAATTTCTTTGTTAGATAATAATTTTGATTTAGGTCACGAGCTACAAAGTAAGATTCATTATTTTTATTAATCTTACAATATGAAGCATCCTTAATAGACTTAAACACCTGATATGAATCAAAGAATCCATCCTTAGTTAATGTAAGACCTGAAAAAATAAATTTTGGATCATCATATCCAAAATATCCTGCATAATCAAGGATTGGAATATAAAAGTCCATAGAATAGCAAGAGGCATGTGAAATGTTATCAGTAAGCTGTATAACTACCTGGTCATTAAAAATATTTACATCTAAATACTTTTTTCCACCCTCATCCTCAAATAATAGGTATCCAGTTTTTCCATTGTTTAAAACGACATTTTCATTATCCTGAGGTCTATATAGCTCTGCTTGCGCTAATGAAAATCTCTTTTTAGAATCATAATCCTCTTCTAAATCGTTCTCAACTATTCCTGATAAAATCTTTCTTTTTCCTTTGTCATAATGAAATAAAAATTTAGAAATCATATTATGCCTCCGTAAATTTCACTCTATTATATCAAATTTATTCAAAATAAAAAAGGGAGTATACTCCCCTTTTTAATTAAATTTAACTAAAGCATATAGCTTCTTACCACGACGTAGGACAATATACTTTCCTTCGATAGCCTTTGAAGAGTCAAGTGTATATGCTAAATCTGTAATCTTTTCACCATTTACTGACGCAGCATTTGACTGAATGAATTGTCTTGCCTCACGGTTAGATTGAGCAAGACCTGTCTCAACTAATGCGTTAATAAGTGGCATTTCCTTACCTTCAATTGTAGGAACTCCATCAAATCCCATTTCAATTTCGCGAGCACTTAAATCCTTTACATTACCTGAGAATAATGCCTCTGAAATACGTACTGCCTCTTGGTATGCATCCTCACCATGAATAAACTTAATTACCTCATGTGCTAAAGCCTTATGTGCCTCTCTTAGCTCAGGATGCTCATTATTCTTCTTCTCAAGCTCTAATATTTCCTCCTTTGAAAGGAATGTTAAGAACTTAAGATAATCAATAACCTTTGAATCCTCTGAATTAATAAAGAATTGATACATTTCATATGGAGAAGTCTTATTTGGATCTAGCCAAATAGCCTTACCATTTGTTTTACCAAACTTAGTACCATCACTCTTAGTTAAAAGTGGCATAGTAAATCCATATGCAGTATCACCAAGCTTCTTTCTAATAAGCTCAATACCTGCTGTAATATTACCCCATTGGTCTTGTCCTGCAACCTGCATATCAACACCCTTATTTTCATGAAGGAATAGGAAATCTGCAGCTTGCATAATCATATATGAGAACTCAGTATATGTTATACCATCTCCTGAGTTTACACGACGTGCAATAATATCCTTTTGAAGCATATAGTTAACATTAAAATATTTTCCAAAATCTCTTAGGAAATCAATAAAATTGATTTTTGAAAGCCAGTCATAATTATTTACAACCTCACATCCAAACAAATTCTCGAGCTGAGATTTTAGACAATCAAAATTATGCTTTACAGTTTCATATTGAATCATAGGACGCTCAGCATTTGGCTTAGGGTCTCCAATAAGTCCTGTACCTCCTCCTACTAAAACAATAGGATGATGTCCTGCTTCCTTTAATCTTTTACATATTAAAAATGAAGAGAAATGCCCTATATGTAATGAATCTCCTGTAGGGTCAGTTCCAATATAGAATGTCATTCCACCCTTGTTAAGCTTTTCCTTTATTTCAGGATCAGATACATCCTTAATTAATCCTCTCCACTCTAATTCCTCATAAATACCCATTATAATAATCTCCTTTTCTAAAAATAAAAAAGCGTCCTAATCTAAGGACGCTTATTAACGTGGTACCACCTTAGTTCAGAATATTAATTCTGCACTTAATTGCTATAACGCGCAACCGTATCAATTTATTTGTGAATTGTAATTCAAAATGTATTACTATAAGCTTACACCAACCGCTTATTCTCTTTAAAATTTTAATACATTTCTACTTTGATTCAACTGATAATTACATAGATTGTCTTCTTATTACACTATATGGTAATAGAATATGCTGTAATGCTTCCTCTTCATCAGATTCAGCAGGAGACATAAGCTTAGTAAGTAGTCTCATTGAAACAGCACCTATATCATACACCGGAGTATAGATACATGTCAAGTTTGGTCTTGAAAGTAATGCATATTTTGTGTTTTGGAATCCAATTACTGATAGATCATCAGGAACTCTCTTTCCTAAATCAGTCATTACATTCATAAATGATACAGCAATTGAATCACGAACTGCAAGTGCCGCATCAACTCCCTTATCCTGGAAGAATTCCTTAAAGTGAGGCGTATTAATATTTACATCACCAGATGTTCTAAATACCTTAGGCTCAAGACCTGCCTCCTCCATTGCCTTCTTATATCCTGCAATCTTAGGAGTATTAACACTATATTTTCTTACTGTAGCTAGCATATAAATATCCTTCTTACCCTTAGAGATTAGCTCCTTAGTAATTTCATATGCTGCCTTAGCATAATCAACCATTACTGATGGAAGAATGTCAGAATCAAGATATACGTTAGCTAAAACCATCTTAATTTCAGCCTCCTCAACTCTTTCCTTTACAATCTTCATTTCATTATCATCAAGCTCATCGTTCATGAAAATGATTCCATCAACCTGCTCAGCAATTACATTACGGATGGATTCCTCAATATCAGTATCTCCTGCCATTGAGAATAGCTTAATTGAATAATTATATTTCTTCGCAATATCAATTATTCCTCCAAGTAGCTGTGCAGTAGCGGCTCTTGTAACGTCAGAAAGTACAATACCTACTGTTGTTGTCTTCTTTGATGCTAGTCCTCTAGCAATCGCATTAGGATGATATCCTAATTCCTTAATAACACTTTCTACTCTTTGTCTTGTTTCCTTATTGACTTTATTTGGATTATTTAAAACTCTACTTACAGTAGCTAAGCTAACCTTAGCCTTACCTGCAACATCATAAATCGTTACACGTGCCATTTTTTTATCCTCCGTATACAATATCTAAAAAAATTATAGCACTTATTGAAAGCACTTTCAATGATTATTTTCATAAATTTTCATAATTTTCATTTTTTGTATAATTTTATCAAAAAAAGTTAAAAATAAAAGGGTTTATAGATACTTTTTGTGCTTTTTTAATGAAAAACATAATAATTATGAAATCTATAAACCATTAAATTACTTAAGTAAATCAATTGCGACCTTAAGTCTATTACAAGCATCCTTAACATTAGACAAAGATGTTGCTAGATTAATTCTTACAAATCCATTTCCATTATCACCATAGGCTTTACCAGATGAAATATAAAGACCTGTTTTCTTTCTTAAGAAGATTGTAAACTCATCAGAATCCATATTTAAATCCTTAATATCAATCCATGATAGGTATAAGGCATCTGAATGTATTAGCTTTAGGCATGGAAGATTATTCTTAAGATATTCCTCTAAATACTTTTTATTATTGTAAACATACTGATTCATCTCATCAAGCCAGCTAATACAATCATTTAAGGCTGTCTCATGAGCATTTGCACAAAAGAAATTATTCTCTCCGCATTCATCAGTATTAATACCCCTCCATACCTTATATCTTAAATCCTTATCTCTTACTACAGCTATAGAGGCATGTAATCCTGCAAGGTTATAGCATTTTGAAGCACTCGCAAGCATGATTACATTCTTCTCTCCACCACATACATTAAACATAGGATTATAGCTTACACCTGGAGTTGTTATATCACAATGTATTTCATCAGATATAATTATCACATTATATTTAATTGCCATATCAACAAGCCTTTGAAGCTCATCACAAGTCCATATATTTCCGCATGGATTATGAGGATTTGAGAATATCATTAAAGTAGTTTTTGGATCCTTCATCTTTAATTCTAAATCAGACCAATCTATTTCATATTTATAATCTTTATAAACTAAATCAGATACCAAAATATTTCTATGATTATTTCTTATTGAATTATAAAAAATATTATAAACTGGAGATAATATTAATACATTATCACCAAGTGATGTAGTTGAACGAACAATTGATGAAATTGATGGAACAACTCCTGTAGAAAATATCATCCATTCTACTTTAAGAGATAAGTTATGTCTCTTTAAAAAGAATGCTCTATATGCCTCATAAAAGCTATCTGGGACATTAGAATATCCATAAGCCTTTATGTTAGCTCTTTTTATAATACTTTCTGTAATAAGTGGAGCTACCATAAAATCCATATCAGCAACCCACATAGGTAGCTCACATGGACCTACATCCCACTTGTATGAATCTGTATTTCTTCTTTGGGCTATTAGATCAAAGTTATACATATTATAATACCTCTATCTTAGTTTTATTTGGATCTATTAAATCCTCATCTAAAATAATCTCACCAATTCCCTTAGCCTTAATACGACCACTAATTGGATTCTTTACACTATCAATTTTAGAATCAATTGTAGCATCTACCTTAGAATATTCAAATGATAGATTAGTATTTAAAAGCTTGCAATTTTCCATAACTATTCCGTCCATATAGCACATACCCTGTAAAGAATCTATTGTACAATTTACAAACTTAATATTCTTACTATTCCATCCAAGATATTCTCCGATTATAGTTGAATCATATACTACTACATTTTCACAATTCCAAAATGCATCCTTTGAAATAATTCTTGCGTTATGTATTTCAACATTTTTAGCTCCATCAAGTAAATAATTACCATTATGATTAAATCCATTAATTAAGATATTGTGGCTATTCATCATAAAATAATTACCATTTGATGATACATTCTCTAAATTAATTCTCTCACACATCCAAAATGTCTCTTCTGCTTGTGGAAGTGTTGTGTTTTTAAGTGTAATATTTTTAGATCTTCTAAAAGTCTTTGGTACTGCGATAGTTGAATCCTCAAATGTAATATTTGTAGTATACCAAATACCTGAACGAGCAAGCTCAATAAGAGATGTATTCTTTAAATAAACATTCTTTGAATACCATAATGGATATTTCCATTTAAATATAGAATTATATATTTTTAAATCACTTGATTCCTTTAATGGTGATTCTCCATTATCAAATGTTGTATCTATAATAGTTGCGTTATGAGTATTATATAATGCTCTTTCACCTGTTAAATACTGTTGTCTTATTTCCATAATATAAACTCCTATTCCTTATACTGTGATAAATAAAGGGTATAATATAATCCTTTTTTCTTCATAAGATCATTATGTGATCCTTCCTCTGCTATTCTACCATTATTTACAACAAAAATTCTACTCGCATGCTTAATAGTAGATAATCTATGAGCCACAATTATCATAGTTCTTCCCTTTTCAAGCTCTAATATACCCTCCTGAATAAGGGATTCAGTTTTAGTATCTATGTTTGCAGTAGCCTCATCTAATATCATCATTTTAGGATTTAAAGCCATAGCTCTTGTAAATGATAGGAGCTGACGCTGTCCCTGACTTAGATTCATACCATTTTCATAAATGGTAGTATCAAAGCCTTTTGATAGCTCATTTATCATATCATAGGCTGAAACCTTCTTTGAAGCCTCAATACACATTTCATCTGTAATAGATGTATCAAACAATCTAATATTATCCATTACTGTTCCACTAAATAGGTGTACATCCTGAAGCATCATTCCAATATTCTTTCTTAAATATGATAAATCAATATCTAGGATATTAATATCATCAATAAGTATTTCTCCACTTAAAATATCATAATTTCTTTCTATTAGATTTATTATAGTAGACTTACCACCACCTGTTGGTCCTACAAGGGCTATAGTCTCACCAGGATTAATTACAAATGATACGTCCTCAAGGATATATCTTGAATCATTATTATATTTAAAATATACATGTCTAAATTCAATTTTTCCCTTGAATGTATCTAAAACCTTTCCTCCATTATTAACTATTGAAGGCTTAACATCTAATAAAACAAATATCTTCTCACATGAGGATAAGGAATCCTCAAAGGTATTAAGAAGCTCTGCAAAATCTACTATTGGATCATAATAATACGAAATGTATGAATAGAAGGCTACTATAACTGCGGCGCTAATTCCTCCTGCTAAAGCATCCTTTCCTCCAAAATATAATATTACAAGAACAGATATTAAATATATTGAATAAATAATTGGTCTAAAGATTGCGAATACACTCATTTGAAGCATATTATTCTTTAATACCTTATTATTCTTTTCCCTAAATACCCTTCTTTCCTTATCCTCGACAAAGTAAGCCTTAATTACCCTAATACCATTAATGCTTTCAGATAGGAAGGTATTCATTTCTGTTTGGGCATTACGAACATGACGATACATGTTCTTACTAAATTTTGCAAAGAAATATGTAATAATTAATAGCAATGGTGTAAATGCTAAAATATATAATGACATCTTAGGGGATACTAAAATCATTATTATAATAGCTACAAAGGCTGTTATTAAATCCCTTATCATATTTACTAAGGTCTTAGTAAACATTTCATTTAAGGTAAGTGTATCTGATGTTATACGAGTAACAAGCTTTCCTGTAGGAATTGATGTGAATTCCTTATGTGATAGGCTCATAACATGTATAAATATATCCTCTCTTATCCTATAGACTATTTTTTGACCAATATGGACAAGCAACCATCTTTCTATAAACAAGAATATTTGAGATACAAAAACAGATACTATTAAATATATTGATGCCATAAATATAACGCTTTTTAATGTAATATCTCCCCCTGTAAGAAGATCTACTACCCTAGATAGCATTAATGGTCCTATAAGCTCACATATTACCGCAAGGAAACCAAAGAATAAGGCTAGGATATATAATCCTTTATATTTAGATGTGTATTTGAATAGACGAGATAATATTTCTCCTCTTTTCATCTTACGTTCATTATTCTGCATCAAAATCACCTCCATCTAAAGATTGAAGTGAATTGATTTCACTATATGTTATAGATGTCTTTAAAAGCTCCTCATGGCTTCCTATAGCTTCAATCATACCATTATTTAAAACAACTATCTTAGAAGCATTTTTTATAGACGAAATTCTATTTGATGAAAGTAATGTAATTCTATCCTTTCTCTGCTCCTTAATCATATGGATTATTTCCTTTTCAGTTTTCGCATCTACTGCTGAAAGGCTATCATCAAGTATTAATATTTTAGGGTCATGATAAAGAGCTCTTGATATAGATAATCTTTCCTTTTGACCACCAGATATAGTGACTCCTCTTTCTCCAAGAATTGTATCAAAGGAATTATCAAATTTTAATACCGCATCATATACATTAGCGTATTTTGTAGCTTCCCATACCTTTTCTTTATTTATTTCATTCTGCTCTGAGAATGAAACGTTATTAATGATACTATCACTAAATAAGAAATTTTCTTGATCTACATATCCTATTGCATTTCTAACATTTTTAATTTTAATATCCATAATATCATATCCATCAAGATATAGCATATTATGGTCTAAATTATAAAATCTTAATAATAAATCAAAAATAGATGATTTACCACTTCCTGTTTTTCCAATAAAGCCTACAAGCTCACCACGCTTTATTTCAAGACTTATATCCTTTAATACATATTTATTTGGATCATCAGGATATGCAAAGCTTAAGTTATTAAGCTTAATGCTATCTCCTTGTATAGAGACATCAATCGCATCCAAAGAATCATATATCTTTAAATCCTCATCAAATAAAATATTAATTCTTTTAGCTGAAGCCTTAGCCTGTGATCTCATATCAATAAGACGTGATACCGCAAACATAGGCCAAGTCATTGTGACAAAATATGAGAAAAATACTGTTAAGTCACCTGGAGTAAATGAGCCCTTATTATCCACCTTATATTTATATGCAAGATATCCACCATATCCAATAATTATAGCTCCAATAGACCATACTAAAATCTCAGTTAATACATTAAGCATAACTGAATATTTATTAAATGTTAGATTCTTATCGTGATTGTTTTTATTAATACGAGAAAATCTTTTAAGCTCTAATCCTTCTCTTACAAAGGCCTTTATTACAAAAAGACCTCTAAATGTTTCCTCACTATATGAGCTAAGCTCATCATATGCCTTTTGGTTTTCTAAGAACTTAAGATTCATATAATGACCAATAATACCTGATATTAAAGCTATTACAAATAATGGTATTATTGATAATAAAGCCAATGTTAGATTTAATCTTATCATACGATAAAATGTATAAATACCCAAGAATAAGGCATCTACAATCATAAGTGTTCCACCACCAAACCATTGTCTTATTACTCTTGAGTCTGATGTGAAATGAGATAATATATTTCCAGATTGATTTCTTACATAATATTCTAGAGGTAGATTTACTACCTTATCATACATTTTTCTTTTTAAATCCCATTCAATTAGATGAGCTACACCCATAATAGCTGCACGCCATAAAAATCTTCCTATGGCCATAATTATAATTATTATAATCATGTCCCACAAGAAATCATCTAATATGGCCTTTGTAAGTGTATTGTCACTAAGCCCATCTACAACATTTCCAATAATTCTTGGTACTCTTAGCTGATATATATCAACCACTACCAATGCGAATGCACCAATTATGAATAAATATATGTACTTTATATAATAAAGATTTAATCTTTTACCCATAATAATCGCTCCTTCCTAATTAAAATTATAGCAAAATATTCAATGAAAAAGGAAGCATTATGCTTCCTCATCATGTTTAATATTTAAGCTTGAAATAATATCATTCATATGATTACCATACTCTAGTGCTTCATCATACTTGAAAATAAGTTCTGGCATCTTACGTGCCTTTATACGAGCTGCAAGCTCCTTTCTAAGGTAACCCTTAGAATGCTCTAGGGCAGCAGCTGCACCTTCACGCTCACCACGGAAAAGACAAGTATAGTAAATTGTCATATATGATAAGTCATTTGTTATTCTAACCTCTGTTACTGTGACGTTTCTAAGCTTTCTATCCTTTGTATCATTTTGAAGGATTAGAGCAAGCTCACGAAGTGATAATGATTCTAATCTCTTTAATGATATACCAGCCATTATCTATTAATTTCCTTCATTATTGATGTCTCAATAATGTCTCCCTCTTTAATATCATTGAAGTTTTCGATTTGAAGTCCACATTCAAATCCTTCCTTAACACTCTTTACATCATCCTTAAAACGACGTAGTGAAGCAAGCTTTCCTTCATAAACAACTATTCCATCACGAATAACACGGCATAATGAATCTCTTTGTACAACACCATTTGATACATAGCATCCTGCAATAGATCCAATTTTAGAGATCTTAAATACCTCTCTTATTTCACATTGTCCAGTTACTACTTCCTCATATTCAGGATCTAGAAGTCCGTTCATAGCAGCCTCAATATCCTCAAGTAGCTTATAGATAATGTTATATAATCTTATTTCAACACCCTGTGCTTCAGCAGATTGTCTAACCTGTGCTGTAGGACGTACATTAAATCCAATGATTATTGCACGTGATGCGGCAGCAAGTGTAACATCAGTATCTGTGATTGCTCCTACAGAGCAACGAATAATATTAAGCTTAATTGTTTCAACATTTAATTGCTCTAAAGATGAACGTAGGGCTTCAACTGAACCTTGAACATCTCCCTTAACAATTAGATTTAATTCCTTATCTGAATCCTTATCAGCAAATAAATCCTCTAGTGATACAGCCTGAACTGCACTATTTTGTGCATCCTTGCTCTTTATCTTACGCTCATCTGCAATTTGACGTGCAGTACGCTCATCAGATAAAGCCATGAACTTATCTCCTGCATAAGGAACCTCCTCAAGACCAGTTACCTGAACGGCCATTGAAGGCTCTGCATCATTATACTTAACGTGTCTGTCATCCTCCATAGAACGAACTCTACCATAAGTATCTCCAACTACTACATAATCTCCAACCTTTAGTGTTCCGTTTTGGACAATAAATGTAGCTACTGGTCCCTTACCTCTATCAAGCTGTGCCTCTATAACAGTTCCTGTAGCAAGTCTATTAGGGTTAGCCTTTAAATCCATAATCTCTGCTTGAAGGTTTATCATATCAAGAAGATTATCAACACCAATTCCCTTAAGGGCTGATATTTCTACGAATGTAGTATCTCCTCCCCACTCTGAAGGAATAATTCCTTCATGAGTAAGCTCCTCCATAACACGTGCCTTATTAGCAGTAGGCTTATCAATCTTATTAACAGCAACAATAATAGGACATTTAGCAGCTCTAGCATGCTCAATGGCCTCCTTTGTTTGTGGCATTACTCCATCATCAGCTGCAACTACAAGTACAACTATATCTGTAACCTGAGCACCACGTGCACGCATTTCAGTAAATGCGGCATGTCCTGGAGTATCAATGAAGGTAATCTTACGTCCCTTCTCCTCTACCTGATAGGCTCCGATGTGCTGAGTAATTCCTCCAGCCTCACCAGCTGTAACTCTTGAATTACGTATGTGATCTAGAAGTGTTGTCTTTCCATGATCTACGTGTCCCATAATAGTTACTACTGCTGGACGTGAGACTAAATCCTTTTCATCATCTTCGATTTTGAACTCATCAAATCTTGTGGCATCTGTTACAACCTCATCCTTAATTTCATATCCAAATTCCATTGCAAGAAGCTCAATAGTTTCTCTATCAACAGTTTGGTTTTGATTAGCCATAACACCAAGACCCATAAGCTTCATAACAACCTTAGCTACTGGAGTATTTAGTCCTTCAGCAACCTCTCCGACAGTCATTCCTTCCTTATAAATAAGAACACCGTCACCTGCCTTATTAGCATTAGATGCAGGTATATTAGAAACTCTTTCTTCCTTTTTTCCTTTTGATTTCTTAATATTCTTAGCCAAAATCTCACCTTATTTCTTTAAAATTTTTGCGAAACCTTCGTCTTTTACACCAATAACCTTTCTATTATCTTGGCCCAAAGCCATACTAAGCTCTGATGTATTGAAGGTATCAATAACATCTACATTATAATATTTTGCCTTATCATGTACATTTTTAAATGCTACAGCTCCACTATCGCTTGCTATAAAGATAAGGAAGCATTTACCATTACGTACACTTTCAAGTACCAGTTCCTCGCCATAAACTAGCTTCTTTGCTCTAGCGCAAAGACCTAGGTTTTTTAATGTATTATTCACCAATAATACCTAAAAGCTCATCATAGATTGAATCAGGAACATTAACCTCAAGCTTTTTATCTAAAGCCTTAGTTTGCTTTGCCTTTAGTACAATGTCCTTACTCTTCTTAAGGTAAGCACCTCTACCATTAGCCTTTCCCTTTAAATCTACGATTACAGCTCCTTCTGGAGTTCTTACAACTCTAACAAGGTCCTTTTTCTCACATTGCTCGTGAGAAACGACACATGTTCTTAAAACCTTTTTAATAACCTTCATTATTGCTTATCAAATAATAGGTCATTTAGAAGACCTTCAGCATAAGCCTCTGTTAAAGGCTTAATGTCAATCTTCCATCCTGATGACATAACAGCAAGTCTTACATTTTGACCTGCCTTACCAATAGCAAGGCTTAATTGATCATCTGGTACAATGGCAAGTGATGTCTTATTCTTAACATCAATATTTAATACTCTTGAAACATGTGCAGGCTGTAATGAATTAGCAATAAGCTCTTCTGGATTTTCACTCCACTTATAAAGATCAATCTTTTCACCATTTAATCCTGCAACTACTTCCTTAATACGCTCTCCACCTGTTCCAACACAAGCTCCTAACGCATCAACCTTTTCATCATTTGAATAAATAGCAATCTTGCATCTATCTCCTGCATCACGAGCGATACCCTTAATCTCAACGATACCATCCTTGATCTCAGAAATAGTATTCTCAAGTAATCTAATAACAAGGTTCTTATCAGAACGAGATACAACAATCTTTGGTCCCTTAGATCCTTGCTCTACCTTCTTAACATAAACCTTAATTCTATCTCCTACACCAAACTCATCATTCTTTAAAAGCTCAGCCTTAGGTAATACTGTAGTAATTCCTTGTCCTACAGAAAGAATTAAGAACTTATCATTTGTATCAATAATATCAGCTGTAATCATCTCATCAACAAATTGCTTGAAATATTCATAAGCCTTCTCACGCTCAACACCCTTAATATCTGATCCAAATGTTGACTTAGCACTACGTGCAGTTTGTCTTGAGAATCCCTTAGGATTAACTGGAGTTTCAATAATATCTCCAACCTTAGCAGAAGCCTTAATCTTCTTAGCATCCTCTAAAAGGATTTCAGAGATATCCTGCTCTCCTTCCTCAAGATCAGAATTACTATAATTCTCAACTACTCTTTCAACTGTATAAACTGAAATTTCGTTCTTTGATGGATTGAACTCAACTCTTGCAGTCTTTCCAGTTTCCTTTTGTGTAGCCTTAATAATTGAAGTCTTGAAGCTCTCTAAAACTTGCTCTACATCAAGCTGCTTGTCCTCTGCAAATGCCTCGATTTGCTTAAAAAATTCCTTAGATATCATCTTATTTTCCTCCTAAATTTTAACAGATAATCTAATTTCTTTTATATCACTATAATTAACATCAATGTTTTTAATTCTACCCTTGATATTAATCTTAATGTTTAAAATACCATTTTCAAATGAATTAAGATATCCCTCATAGGCATCAGTTTCATTTCTTACATAAATGTATTCACCAATTGCCTCTAGCACCTCTTCCTCATTACGTAAGGGATGCTCTGCACCAGGGGATGAAACCTCTAGCATATATTCACCCATGTCCTGGTCAATTGAATCTAATCTTTCTGATAAATAATCATTAGCTAAAGCTAGGGTATCAGTATCAATTCCACCCTTCTTATCTAAGAAGACTTGAAGCACCTTATAGCCATATTCCTTAGTAAATCTTACATCATAAAGTTTTAATTCATTTTCCTCTACATAGGGCTTTAATATTTCTTTAACCTTTTCTAGGTCCATATTATAGCCTCCTTAAAGTAATTAAAAGGTGAGTCAATACTCACCAAATTACTTACTATGTCTATAGTATATTATAAATTTAATATTTTTGCAAGAAATATTTTATTTTAAGCATAACCATTTGATAAATTGATTATAATATATTATAATTAAAGGGCAAAATGAGGTATTTAATATGAGAAAAGCTTGCTACCCTGGATCATTTGATCCAATTTCAAATGGACATTTAGATATAATTGAACGTGCTGCTCGACAATTTGATGAGCTTCATGTTTTGGTTTCATATAACGTTAATAAAAAATCTACTTTCACTCCTGATGAAAGAGTTGATATGATTAAAAGAGCTTGTAAGAACATAAAAAATGTTGTTGTTTCTAAATCAAGTGATCTTACAGTTAAATATTGTAAGGAAAACAGTATCCAAACAATGGTTCGTGGACTTAGAAATTATATGGATTATGAAAATGAATTTAGCCTATATCAATTTAACCGTGATATAGACCCAGAAATTGAGACTCTACTTCTATTCCCATCAACTCGTACACAGTTTGTATCATCTTCATCTATAAAAGAGCTTGTAGCCTTTAATCTAGACATCACTCCTTATGTACCAAAGGAAATAGTTGATGAAGTAATAGCAAGATTAAAGAAATAATCTGGTACCAAAAAATATTCTTAAAGTGGTCATTTAAAAAGGACCACTTTTTGTTTTATAATACGACTAGAGGTGATTATTTATGAGTAAAAAAATATTAACAATACAAGACATTTCATGCTACGGGCAATGCTCAATAACTGTTGCTTTGCCAATTCTTAGTGCAAGAGGCGTGGAAACTGCTATTCTTCCATCCGCAATACTTTCAACACACACAGCAGGATTTAAGGATTTCACTGTACTTGATTTAACAGATGAAATGCCAAAAATATTAAATCATTGGATAAAGGAAGGAATTAAGTTTGACGCAATATATACTGGATATATTGGAGATGTAAGACAATTTGATTTAATTCTTTTAGCTAAGGAAAAGCTATTAAAGGATGATGGATTATTTATTGTTGATCCAGCAATGGCAGATAATGGAAAGCTATATCCTGCCCTAAATAACGATATAGTTCTTGGTATGAAGAAAATTGTTAGCCAGGCTGATGTTATTCTTCCAAATATAACAGAAGCTTCTTTCCTTACAGATAATGCATATAGCGAAAATCCAGATTATGGAAGGCTTATAGCAGATCTTAATAAGCTAGGTGCTAAAAAGATTATTCTTACAGGAGTAAAGGATAACAATAAAATTGGAGCTACATATTATGATGGAATAGATACCGCAACAGTATTAAAGGATATAGAGACTCCATCATATCATGGAACTGGTGATATCTTCTCTTCTATTATAGTTGCAGATATCCTAAATGGTTTAAGCCCTAAGGATACACTTGAGGATGCCACAACATTCATTGTAGATTCAATTAGAGCTACAAAGAATGATAAATCACATTCATATGGAGTAAAATTTGAAGATATATTAAATAAATAAAAACAAAAAACACACATTAGTATGCAATAATCATTTTGTAATCTAATGTGTGTTTTATTTTCTTATCTTCTGATATCCATTTTTTTCCATTTGCTTATCAAGCTTAACAATACTATATGAACTATAAAAATAATATATTAATGCTCCTATAAGATATGGAATTATTAAAACTACATAAAAAATAATAATCGGTATCATCATATACCATTTTAAATCTTTAAATCTGTAATACTCTCTTATAATATCTCCACTTATCTTATCATGCTCATTAAATGCTAGATAAGTTACTTTTCCATAAATTGGATTTGATACAAGTATTATATTTATAGTTGGATCTTCAAATGCTTGTGCTCCTTCAACCAAAACATATTCATTATGTGTCTTACCTACTAATGAAATCTTTGGTGCTATCCAAATGAATATTCCAAGAATCACATTTAAAATACCCATTATAATACCAAATAATCCATCATAAAGGTTAGCCCAGTTAGAATCAACTGAGGCTGATGTTATCATTACTTGAGCTAAAACTATTGCATAGAATGAAATACCTAAGTTTATAACCATTATATTTCTATACATATGCCCCTTTCCACGAACCTTAAATAATCCATTAACTCCATTATATAATTCAACAAAGGCTACACAAGCCCATGTAATTGATAGCCACTGTGGAAAGCTTATATGCATACTTTCAAAGAATAAAAGACGTGCCATATATGCTGTATATGCACCACCTGCAATTATTACAAAAAGACCGCATAAAAAGGTATGAATCTTAAAATGATTCTTATCTGTTACACTTCTATAGCATATCATCTTAGCGCATATAATGAATATATTAACTATTCCTGAAATAAGGAAGAATCCTCCTCCACTATTTCTATAATAGTAAGCCATAATAAACTTAGTTATCGCAAGTATTAAGTTTACAAGAACCGAGTATAAGGCTAAATACATTACTCTTTTTTCAAATGTAAGCCTATCAAGAAATTTTTTAAACATTTTATTCCCCCAAGTATGCTAATATCTCTAGTGGATTTGAAACAATTACTCTTGCCTTTAAGGCCTCAAGAGACGCTCTATCTCTATATCCATAATCAACTATAACATAATCTATTCCTGCGTTTTCTGAGAATGTAATATCAACATCAGAATCTCCCACATATAATACATCCTTTTTATCTAAATTATATTTTTTTAATATATATTCTATCATATCAGGACTAGGCTTTCTTTTTATATTATCACATTCACCCATCGCAAAATCAAATATATCCTTAAAATAATAGTTATTTAGCTTTTGAACAAGGTCATTTCTTTTATTAGAAAGAATACCTAAAATGTATCTATTTTTTAAGTTTAATAGTAGTGTAGGAATATTAGGATAAACACTTGTTTCATCACATAGATGGTATGAATAATATTCTTTGAAATGAGATAACACTTCTTCACTTCTAATACCATTAGATCCTTTAATACATAAGTTTTTAATGCCAGTACCTATAAAATCCTTTACCTCTTCTAGGCTTCTTTCATTAAGACCTATAGTTTTAAGTGCGTAATTTAATGCTGACCTTAAATCCTTTAATGTATTTAATAATGTACCGTCTAAATCAAATACTATCATCCTATATTTCATATAACACTCCATTAATTATTGCTATTTTCTAGTAAGTGTCTTACTATATCAGCCGCAAGGCTTTCCTTAAATCCTAATGCTTCTATCTCATCTATTGAAGCATTACGAATATTATCTACGGTCATGAAATGCTTAATAAGTTTTTCTTTTCCCTTAGGTCCAAGACCTTTTATTCCATCAAGGTGAGAGGCAAACATTCCCTTAGCCTTACTTGATCTAAAGAATGATATAGCATAATCATGTACAGTTTGTGAAATAGATGCTAGTAATAAATATACATCACTATTCTTTGATACTTCTATTTCCTTATCCTTAAATATTATAACTGAAGCCATATGCTTATCATTCTTTTGAATACCCATTACATTGATATTAGCCCCAAGTGAGGCTAATACCTCAAGACAGGCATTAACCTGTATTCTTCCACCATCCATTACAATCAAATCAGGAAGTGGTGATTTTTCCTCTAAAAGCCTTGAATATCTTCTATAGATTACCTCCTTCATAGTAGCGTAATCATTTGCACCTACGACAGTTTTTACATGATATTTACGATAATCCTTTTTAGAAGGCTTTCCATTTTTATATACGACCATTCCTGATACAGGATATTCTCCATAAAGGTTTGAATTATCAAAAGCCTCCATTACATATGGAGTATCAATTCCAAGAAGATGCCCAAGCTCTTCTATGGTATTCATAGATCTTACTACCTTATTTTCATAAATAGTCTTTTTAGTTTCAAGGGCTTCACGGGCATTATTTATAGCCATATCTACTATTTCCTTTTTATCTCCCTTTTGAGGAATTAAAATTTCTATATCCATAGCCTCTAAAAGTTCATCTGATAGATAGCTATTTGATGTAAGTATTTGTTTAGGCTTTTCTTCATCAGTAGAATAATACTGCATCATAAAGTCAAAGACCATATCCGAAATATCTCCTACAACAGGGAAATTAGTGTAATAGTTTTGTACTATTACTCCCTTTCTTAGATAAAGGACACATATTGATAATCTAATACCATCAGTATAGAATCCAAAGACATCAAGGCTTGATAAATCTGCAATAGATATCTTTTGATGTTCTGTGGTGATATTTATATCATTTATTAAATCTCTATATTCCTTTGCAGCCTCAAAATCTAGTCTTTGTGAGGCATCACTCATTTTATTATTTAATTCTTTTAGTATATCCTTAGTATCACCATTTAAAAAACTTGTGATATCCTTTTTATATTCAGTATAATCAAATAATTCATTATGTATACAAGGCCCTAGGCACTGATGCATATGATAATATAGGCAAACCTCATTAGGTATCGTCCTACATTTACGAAGTGGATATATTCTATTTAATAGCTCACATGTTTTTCTTGCACTTACTACATTTGGATAAGGGCCAAATAAATGTCCATTTTTTACCTTCTTTTTATCAAGTGTTCGTGTGACATATAGCCTTGGGTTAATATCGTTTGTAAGGAGGATATAAGGATATGTCTTATCATCAGTTAGCATTATATTATATTTAGGTTTATATTGCTTAATCAGATTAATCTCTAATATAAAGCATTCCTTATTAGAAGCTGTCATTATATAATCAAAATCACATATTTCACTTACAAGTAGTGTGGTTTTCGCATTATGTGCTCCTGTAAAATAGCTTCTAACACGATTTTTTAATATTTTAGCCTTACCTACATATATTACCTTATTATTTTTATCCTTCATAAGATAACATCCACTACTTTCTGGTAATAGTGCTAGCTTTTGTTTAATTAGATCATTCATTATATCTCACCTCCCATATTTTAATAAAAAGGGCTATCACGGATAGCCCTATAATTCAATATTAATTATTTTCCTCTTCATCATCAGACTCAGCAGTTTGAGATTGGAAAATTGTTTCAGCTGGTTGGAAATCAATAGTAATCTTATCAGCTAAAACCTCCTCTAGTGCTTGACCAACTGGCTTAGCACACTTAGTGTCTACATCCTCTGCAGTGTATCCATCCTCAGCTTCAATAATTCTTGCGCGACGAGCTGCAACATAAGCAAGCTTATACTTTGAATCTACCTTCTTTAATAAATCATCTACTGATGGGTAACGCATTCCATCAACATTCTTATTTTGTGCCATATTAATCCTCTACTCCTTCTTATTACTTTAATAAATCAATATATCTATGAATTGTACGCTCTGTCTTAGCATGCTCTGCACGAATTATTGCCATAATTCTATCTGCAGCATTTTCTACAGTATCATTTACAACTATATAATCATACTTATAGGCAAGCTGGAATTCCTTATTAGCCTTTTGAACTCTTTGTTCAATAATTTCTTCTGATTCAGTACCTCTTGATCTAAGCCTATCATATAATGCTTGCTTAGAAGGTGGTGCTAGGAATATAAATACCGCATCAGGACATTTTTCTCTTACCTGTAATGCACCCTGTACCTCAATTTCAAGAACAACCTCATTACCTTTAGCTAGCTTTTCATTAACTAAATCTAATGGTGTTCCATAATAATTACCAACAAATTCTGCATATTCTAGAAATTTCCCTTTAGAAATACGCTCTTCAAATTCCTCTCGAGATACAAAATAATAATCTTTACCATCCTGCTCTCCTGGTCTTTGCTTTCTTGTGGTCATAGAAATAGAATATTCTAGATTATGCCCTGGCATATTAAATAGTGCTTTTCTAACTGTACCCTTTCCTACACCAGAAGGTCCAGATAGAACAATTAGTAAACCTCTATCGTTTAGTTTCATTCTTATCTACCTCATAAAAAATCCTATTTGCTATTCATTATATCATTATATTATAATTTTGTAAATAAAAAGAATAGGATAGAATCCTATTCATTTATATCATTATCTTCTTCCTCACGTCTATCCTCAATGGTAATTTTTACTTTAGTAATTCTTACCTCATCAGTCTCAGTTACCTCAAATATAACATTCTTATTAAAATCCTCATAATCTCCTGTATCCTCATTAAGCTTTGTATATGATACAGGGATTACCTTAGTATCTCCAACGTTTGGAATAATTTCAAATTGTTCAAATAGCCAAGCAGATAATGTCTTAGTTGTATCATCTGGGGCAGCACCTATTTCAAGCTCCTCAAATAGATCGTCAACATATATTTCTCCATCTGCCTCATATGAATTATCAGTAAGCTTTGTAAGTTTAGCATGATCAGGCTCTACCTCATCATACTCATCATATATTTCTCCAACTATTTCCTCAAGGGCATCCTCCATTGTAACTATTCCAAGAGTATCTCCATACTCTCCTAAAACAATCGCAATATGAGTTTTACTCTTTTGCATTTCCTTAATCAAATCATCAACATGCATTGCCTTTGATACAAATTTAGGAGCTCTCATTAGCTTACGAATATTAACCTTTTGATTCTTGATATACTCACATAAGAACTCACGTTCATACAAAATACCAATTATGTGATCCTTATCTCCTTCAAAAACAGGAATACGAGAAAATTGTGATTCTAGTAATAGCTTTTTAATATCCTCAACATTAGATGAAACATCTATAGCTATAACATCCATTCTATGAACCATAATATCTTCTGCTGTTCTATCATTTAAATCAAATACATTTTTGATAATTTCATGCTCAACAGTTTCAATATTACCCTCATCCTCCATAGTATCAAGGATTGTATTAAGCTCATCCTCTGATATTTCATCAGCAGTTGATTCCTTACTACCACTAATAAGACTTTGTAGTCCTCTAAATAATATTACTATTGGGAATAATACAATTGTAAATAAATAAACTATGCCTGATATCTTATAGCATATTGAATCACAATATTTCTTTCCAATAGTTTTTGGAGTGATTTCTCCACATATTAAAAGTACTACTGTCATTACTATTGTAGATACAAGTGATACATAATTATCATTTTTTATAAATGATGCGAATAACGGAACTGATATAACAGTCATTAATGTATTTACAATATTATTTCCTACAAGTAGGGTTGTTAGTGTCTTATCAAAATTTTCAGTTAAATATAACGCCTTCTTAGAACCTGACTTTCTATCCTCAACTGCTGTTTTTAGCTTTGCAATATTTACAGATGAAAATACTGTTTCTGACATTGAGAAGAAAGCAGATAATAGAATACATATTATAATTATTGCTAGAAATATTCCTTCAGTTTTAGTGAAGGTCGCACTCATTAGCACCGATTGTATGTCCAATTTTATTAATAGCTAATCAAATAATATTCTTCATCGCATATGGTATATGCTCCAACATATTATTTTATAGCATACTCCCTTTATATGTTTTTACCAATTAGTTTTGCTCACGTCCGCAATATGATCCATCAATAGTACTTATAATAATTCTTGTACCATTTTCCATAAATAAAGGAACCTTTACCTTTAATCCTGTCTCTACTACTGCATCCTTTAAAGCATTAGTCTTAGTATCACCCTTAACGGCAGGGTCACACTCTACAAGAGTTAGTGTAATCTTATCTGGTAAGTTTACTCCTAAAATCTCTGATTCATATGAAGTGATTTCTACATTTTGTCCTTCAACCAAGAAATTCTTCTCCCACTCAATATGAGATGTAGGGACTTCAATTTGCTCATATGTCTCAAGATCCATAAATGTATATGTATCACCTGAATTATAAATATATTGCATAGGCTTCTTATCGATAAAGCATCTCTTAAATGCTGAATCAGAACCCTTAAGTGCTGTTTCCATAACTGCACCTGTTCTTAGATTCTTCATCTTAACACGTACGTATGCTACCTTATTTTGTAGAACGTGCATGAATTCAATAATCTGCATTAACTTTCCGTCGTATTCGATTACGACACCGTTCTTTAAATCGTTTACCTTAATCATAATTAAAATCTCCAATAATATTTCAAATAACGTAGAATATTATAGCACGCTATAAAACTTTTTTCAAATATTTTATAGCCTCTATATATGAATACTCCTTTAATCCTGAAACAGTATGTGTACAAACATCACGAACAAAATTTATTTTTCTGAAGTCATCTCTATTATCTACATCAGATAAATGAACCTCAACCTTCTCGCATTTTTTAATCTCAAGTGCATCATGTATTGCAACTGATGTATGAGTATAAGCTCCTGGATTAATAATTATTGCATCACATGATGTATACAAAATCTTATCTATGATATCTCCTTCATGATTTGATTGGAAGAATATATAATCAAAATAATCCTCTTTTCTCATCATTTCACATATAGCACCAAGTGTAACGGTACCATAATGGTTTTTATCACGCTGTCCTAGCATATTAAGATTTGGCCCATTAATAACAAGTATCTTCTTCTTATCCATTATAATCCAAGCTCCTTTTTAATATCACATACACATTTAGAAACTAAAACATTTTCCACTTCAATATCCTTGAAGTAGTCATATTTATCCTTTCTTTCTGAATAAAGCTCCTCTACTGTTTTAGTTTTAAACATAGGTCTTATATTATTCTTATCATTTAATATTCTATCCTTTAGAGTAGCGATATCAACATTTATATACACTACCTTACCATTCATTAAAGCTTTATTAGATTTGTTTTTTATAATTCCACCACCACATGATATTACATATCCATCAAGTGCCATAAAATCATATAAGGCATTTTTTTCAAGCTCTCTAAATCCATCCTCACCTAATGTATCAAAGATTTGTGGAATAGACATAGAAGCTTTATTTTCAATGTATTTATCTAAATCTACATAAAGATATCCGATATCCTCACTAAGCTTTAAGCCAACTGATGACTTTCCACATCCAGGCATACCTATTAAATAAATATTCATATCTATTCACCCCCAAGGAATTTAATAATATCATTATAGATTATATCTATAGTCTCATCAATATTATTTAAATTAACCTCATAAAAATGTGATGGCATTTGATTACGGAACCATGTCATTTGTCTTTTAGCTAAATGACGTGAATTCTTTTTGATTTCATCAATTGCACTTTCAAGGCTTATATTCCCTTCAAAATAAGGAACAAGCTCCTTATATCCTATAGCATGTGGGAATATATTCTTATCATATAAGCCCTTTACCTCATCTATTAATCCATCCTCTATCATCTTATCTACTCTTTGATCAATTCTTTTATATAATAAATCTCTATCTGAAACATTCAAATAAATAATATATGAATCAAAGAGTGGCTTTGATAAAGCATTTTGATTAGATACACTATTATTTGTATCCTTATAGATTTCAATAGCTCTTAATACCCTTTTACGATTATTTGGATGAAGCTTCTCTTTATCAACATGAGGATCTAGAGATAAAAGATAATTATATAATTCCTCATTTGAATAATTCTTAAAGCTATTTTCAAATGACTGATCTCTTTTTTTAGCATCAAACCTATAATCATAAATTGCAGATTGAATATATAATCCTGTACCACCACAAATTATAGCCTTATGATTCTTATATATGATTTTTCTTGATTCTGCTTGAAACATAGAAACATCATATTGCATATCTGGCTCTAGTACATCAATTAGATGATGTACTACGCCCTGCATCTCTTCCTTTGTAGGCTTAGCACTTCCAATATCTAAGCCCTTATATACTGCGACACTATCACCAGAAATAATTTCAAGTCCTAACCTTTTAGCTAGTTCTATAGATATTTTTGTTTTACCAATCGCAGTAGGTCCTACTATCGCTATTACCTTTTCCATAATTACATCTCCCTTAGGAATAATTTTTCTAAGTATTCCTTATCAAGCCTTATAATAGTAGGTCTTCCATGAGGACATGTATATGGATTATTACATTTATTAAGCTGAGCTACAAGAGACATCGCCTCAACCATATCAACATTATGGTTTGCTTTTATTGATGATTTACAAGCAATTTGCTTACTTATTCTATCTCTTTGCTTGATAATAGATATTTCCTTTTCCTCATAAAATGAGTCAATAAGATTATGTATGAAGGTATCAATATTATCAAAATCCATCCAATATGGAACCTCACGTACTGCATATGCATTAGATGATATTTGACTCATTATGATTCCAAGGGAAGCTAGAGCGTCTAAATTCTCTTCAACAAATATCATTTCAGCAGGGCTGAATTCTAATGGATATGGAATTAATAATGGAGTTCTTTCCTTTGAAGGATGAGATAAAATATTATAATATTTTTCATAATTAATTCTTTCAGCAGCTGCGTGCTGATCCATTATATACATTCCACTATCATTTTGAAAAATTAAATATGTACCATGAACCTGTCCTACATATTCTAAATATGGAAGACGAGCTGTTATCTGCATATTTGGTGACTCATATTTTAAATCTTCAGGAGTAGTATTTATCTCTTTCTCCTCCTTCTTGATTTCTTCCTCAAGAGGAAGATTCTCTTTAGAATTATATTCTAAAGGAGACTCTTTTATGCTTGATACATTAGTGTCTATTTTTGATTCTAATACCTTATCAAATATATTTTCGTTATTAAATGACTCATTTATAAATGTTTGCTGTCTTGCTTCTACATATTTATTTTCTTCCTTTATTAAAGGAATCATATTAGCTTCCTTTAATAGGTTTTGAGCCATACCCTTTAATGTTTTGGCAATCTCATCCTCATTAGATATTTTTATAATAGCCTTTGATGGGTGAATATTTACATCAACAAGCATTGGCTCAAGTGTAAGATATACACAAGATATTGGATATCTTGTATTAGGAATATATGTTTGATATGCTTCTACAAGGGCATCATTTAGCTTATAGGATTTTACATATCTACTATTACATATTGTAGTCATTTCCTTTTTATTTGATCTATTAATTGTAGATTTTACAAGGCATACCTTTAGACTATATGCAAAGCATTTATATTCTGAAATCATCAGATTCTTAGCTATATTATATCCATATAATTCTCCAAATAGTCTTACAAGATCTCCTCTTCCTGATGTATTAATCAATGTTTGATTTTCACTTTTTAATGTAAATGCTATATTTGGATTAGATAATGAAAACTTCATCATTAAATCAGATATAGCTGCAAGCTCTGTTGATGTAGCTTTTAAATATTTTAATCTGGCTGGTGTATTAAAGAATAAATTACGTACTGTAATTGTAGTACCCTTAGGTGCAGCCTTTGGCATATTAGATATTTTTTTACCTGCACTATATACTACCTCATATCCTTCATTACCTTCACTTGTAAGAAGACTCATTTCTGATACTGAGGCAATTGATGGAATTGCTTCTCCTCTAAACCCTAGGGTTTGTATTCTAAATAAATCTCTTTCAGAATGTATTTTAGATGTAGCATGACGTCCGAATGCTAGTAGTGCATCTTCATTACTCATTCCACATCCATCATCTGTAACTGAGATTTCCTTTATTCCACCTTCAAGAACAGATACTATGATATGTGTGGCACCTGCGTCTATTGAGTTTTCAACTAATTCCTTTACAACAGAAGCTGGTCTTTCTACAACCTCTCCTGCGGCAATCATATTAGCTAGATGGGAATCTAGCTGATTAATTTTAGGCAAATGCCTCACCTCATTTTCTTAAGCTCATTAAGGAAGTTAAGTGCTTCAAGAGGAGTCATTGAATTAACATCTGCCTCATCTAAAGCCTTAGCTATTTCATCATTCTTATTTTCTAAAGCAACCTCTGGTTTATTTTCATATTCATCAAAATTAAACAAATCAAGATTGATTCCTTTATTGATATTATTATCCTCAAATGTTTCTAGTATTTGATTTGATCTTTCGATTAAGGATTTAGGAAGCCCTGCAAGCTTTGCGACATTAATACCATAAGACTTGTCAGCTCCCCCATCAAGTACCTTATGCAAGAATACTACTCCATCCTTTGTTTCTTTTGCTGTTACATGAACATTCTTTAAATGCTTTAGTTTGTTATCAAGAGCTTGTAGCTCATGATAATGTGTACTAAATAGCATTACACATCCAATTCTATCATGTACATATTCAATAATAGCTTGTGCTATAGCCATTCCATCATATGTTGATGTACCTCTTCCTAGCTCATCAAATAAAATCAAGCTATTCTTTGTAGCGTTCTTTATAGCATAATTAGCTTCAATCATTTCTACCATAAATGTTGATTGTCCACTAATTAAGTCATCAGATGCACCTATACGTGTAAATATCGCATCAAACATACAAAGCCTTGCAGTCTTTGCTGGTACAAATGATCCTATTTGTGCCATTATTGATATTAGCGCAAGTTCTCTCATATATGTTGATTTTCCTGACATGTTAGGTCCTGTAATGAGTAATGTATTATACTCATTTATTATTACATCGTTTGCTACATATTCTTTATTATTTAATACATGCTCAACAACAGGGTGACGACCTTCAATAATTGTAACTGCTCTTTCATCTATTATTTCAGGGCGTACATAATTATATTCAGTTGAAACCTCTGATAGTGATAGGTAGCAATCTGTCATTGATATGGCATTAGCTAATATCTGTAGGCTTTGTGAATAGCTCTTAGCCTTATCACGAAGATTACAGAATATTTCATATTCCATATTTATTATCTTTTCATCAGACCCTACTATTATACTTTCGTATTTCTTCAAATCCTCAGTAATAAATCTTTCAGCATTCGCAAGTGTTTGCTTACGAATAAATCCAAACTCATCCTTAACAAGGCCTAGATAGGATTTAGTAACCTCAATATAGTATCCAAATACTCTATTATATCCTACCTTAAGACCATTAATACCTGTCTTTTCCTTCATTTCCTTTTCATAATTCATAACCCATTCCTTAGAGTTAGAGGAAATGCTTTTAAGCTCATCAAGCTCTGTATTAAATCCTTTTCTTATCATTCCACCCTCTTTTACAGTAAGAGGGACCTCATCAAGTAGTGCTTTAGTTAATAAATCAAATAATTCTTTATGAGGATTTATTAAATCTAATAGATTTCTAGTATCATTTGTTTTAAGCTTAGCAACACTATTCTTTAAATTTGGAATAGTAGATAAGCTTCTTCTAAGCTGTACTAAATCCTTTGCATTAGCATTTCCTACAGATATACGACCAACAATTCTTTCTAGGTCGTATACTGTTTTAAGAGATTCCTTAATCTCTTCCTTTGTTAAATAATCATTATTTAATGCTTCAACATAATCAAGTCTTTTATTAATTTCATCCTTATTAACTAAAGGACGCTCTATCCATATTCTAAGCATTCTTGAACCCATTGCAGTTTGGCATTTATCTAAAAGCCATAATAATGATCCTGAATGCTGATTTTGTCTTAATGTTTCAGTAAGCTCTAGATTTCTTTTAGTAAATGGGTCTAGTCTTAAATAATCCTTTGATTCATAATACTCTGCACCCTTTAAATGTGTTAATGGGGTTTTAATTGTATATGTTAAATAATTTAATAATATTCCAATTGCAGGCTTTAGTTCATCTAAAATATTTTCTGCAACATATTCTAAATATGAAGGAATCACAGTATTATCCTCATGTGATACTACAATTGCATAATTTTTGTGAAGGTCATCCAAAAATTTTGCATGTAGTGCAGATGATACAACAACCTCCTTCGCATGAAGCGATATTATCTCATTTGATAGCTGTGATATACTTCCTACCTTTGTTGCGTAAACATCTCCTGTTGTAGCATCAGCATAAGCTAATGCATATTCTCTTTTAATAGGAGAAATAGATACTATATAATTATTCGTTTTAGAATTAATCTCAGTATCAATTGTTGTACCTGGAGTTAATATTTTAATTACATCTCTTTTTACAAGCCCCTTAGCTAAAGCTGGGTCTTCAACCTGTTCTACAATCGCAACCTTATATCCCTTTTCTAAAAGCTTAAGGGCATATATTTGATATGAATGAAATGGAATTCCTGCCATAGGTACTCTTTCATCAAGACCAGCATCCTTACCTGTAAGCTGTAGTTCTAGCTCTCTTGCACCTAAATAGGCATCCTCAAAAAACATTTCATAAAAATCTCCTACACGATAAAAAAGTATAGAATCCATATTATTCTCTTTTATCTCACAATATTGCTGCATCATTGGAGATAATTTTGTCTTATCAACACTATCGATAGTCATTTCCAAACACCTAAATTCTAATAAATCTTAATAAAATAATTATATTATAATTATGGCTTTTTTTCAATATTATAGGCAATATCTAAAATAAGTTTTAAGTAAAAAACAAATCTCTATGCTATAATTATATATGGAGGGGATAATTTAATATGAACGAATTAAAATCTATCTATGATAATTATAAATATATAATTTGCCTAGACACTGAGACTACAGGTCTTTCTCCAAAGACATGTCAAATAATTGATCTTGGAGTTATTGTTATGGAAAATGTTTGTGGCAATATAAAAGAGGTAATGCAAATAAACTCTTTAATAAAGCTTATAGATCCTACTGCCACTCTTCCTAAGGAGATAGTTGAATTAACTCATATAACAGATGATATGCTTAGGGAAAAGGGTGAGGATATTATTGATGTTAAGAAAAAGTTTGGTGAAATTCTTTCACTTCCAGGTAAAAAGCTTATTGCCACATATAATGCAGAATTTGACCTATCATTTTTAAGATATTTCCTAAGAGGATATAAATTTCAAGACCTAGATTTCTTAGATATTCTTACAATCTATAAGGATAGAGCTGATTATCCTCATAAGCTATTCCTTGCGGTTAGTCACTATGGTCTTGATGATAAGGTAGCCAATACTCATAGGGCTCTTGATGATACATATGCCTGCTTCGAGGTTTTAAAAGCTATGAGCTTAGAAAATGATGATATCATAAAATATGTAAATCTTTTTGGATATAACCCAAAATTTGGAGTACCAAAAGAGCAAATAAAAAATGTTAAATATAAGGCTCAATCATTTGAAAGAGATTATCCATTATATTTAAAATAAAACAAATGCGTAAGCTTTAAAACTTACGCATTTTTTATTATAGGTTATTAATAATTGCCTTTGTAATAGATTCAGTTGTACCATTTCCACCTAAATCTGGTGTTACATCAATCTTATTCTCTAATACCTTACGGATTGATGCACGAATCTTATCTCCAACCTCACCTTGTCCAATATGATCAAGCATCATACATGCTGACATAAGCATAGCAATTGGGTCTGCAATTCCCTTTCCAGCGATATCTGGAGCACTACCATGAACAGCCTCGAAAATTGCAACATCCTTACCTAGATTAGCACCAGGAACAAGTCCAAGTCCTCCTACAAGTCCTGCAATTAAATCTGATATTATATCTCCATATAGGTTTGGTGCTACTAGAACGTCATACTTTTCTGGATACATAACAAGCTGCATACACATATTATCAACAATCTTCTTATCAGCCTCGATTGTAGGGTATTCCTCTGCAACCTTATCAAATACCTTAATAAATAATCCATCTGAATTCTTTAAGATATTTGACTTATGAATTGCAGTTACCTTCTTACGTCCATGAGCCTTTGCATATTCAAATGCATAACGAATAATACGCTCAGAACCCTTCTCAGTAATTCTCTTTATAGCTTCAAATCCACCATCAATTTCTCTTTCCTCACCAATGTATAGGTCCTCAGTATTTTCTCTTACTGTTACGATATCAACATTTTGGAATCTTGATAATCCCTTATAAGATGAAGCAGGACGAAGGTTTGTATATAAGTCATATGCAAGTCTTAATTGAACATTAACAGACTTAAATCCCTTTCCAAGTGGTGTTGTAACTGGACCCTTTAAAGCTACCTTATATTTAGAAATAGCTTCCTTTGATTCAGCTGGAATAAGCTCTCCTAGCTTCTCATAGGCATTTTGTCCAATCATATATGGGTGCCACTTAATCTTAGCACCAGCAGCCTCAAGTATTTCTACTACTGCCTTTGTGATTTCAGGTCCGATTCCGTCACCCTCAAATAATACTACATCAGTCATTTTAGTTCTCCTTTACTTTGTTTCCTACATACGCAGTTGCAGGTCTTATAATCTTATTGCAATATAGCTTGTTCTCGATGATATGAGCAACCCAACCAACAGTACGAGCACATGCAAAAATTGGTATAAATAAATCTCTTGGGATATTCAATAATCTATATGTTAATCCAGAATAATAATCTACATTAGCACAATAATTAGTTCCCTTTCTCTTTTCAAGCTCAGCTATGGCAATTGCTTCAAATCTAGCATAGAAGCTAAATGTATCATCACCTAGCTGCTTTGAAAGTTCTCTACACTTTTCCTTTAATAACACACATCTAGGATCACTCTTTGTATATACAGCATGTCCTATACCATAAATTAGTCCTGAATTATCAAAATATTCCTTATTTAATAGCTTACATACTACCTCATGCATCTCTTCATCAGTCGCATCAAGTGAGATATCATTTATGATGTAATACATCATATCTAATACCTTTTGATTTGCTCCTCCATGACGAGGTCCCTTTAATGAGCAAATACCTGCAGCAATTGTAGAATATATATCTGTATCTGTTGATGATACAACTACATTTGTGAATGTTGAATTATTTCCTCCACCATGATCTGCATGAATAGTTAATGCAAGATCTAATGTTTCAGCCTCTAAATCTGTAAATAATCCATCATTACGTGATAAATATAATAGATTTTGAGCTATAGAATATTCCTTCTTTGGATTATGAATATGAAGGGCATCATTATCAATATAATGTGACTTAGATTGTACTGAGTAAGCTACTATTGCTGGTAGCTTTGCAATGATATTGATTCCCTTTCTTAATATTTCCTTTGGATTTGTATTATCAGGGTCATCATCAAATGAATATAATGATAATACTGCTCTTGCTAAATGGTTCATAACTGAAGATGAAACATTACGAAGAATTATATTTTCAAGGAAATCCTTTGGTAACTCATAACGATCAGATATTATCTTCTTGAAATCATTAAGCTCATCCTCTGATGGAAGATGACCAAAAAGAATTAAGAAGCATGTTCTTTCATATCCAAAGGCATCCTTATCAATTTTTGCAAGGTCATAGATATCAACATCACGATAATATAGGTGTCCATCATCTGGAATCTTTTTATCGTTTTTAACTGTATATCCATGAACATCAGATACCTTTGTTAATCCAACAAGTACTCCTGTTCCGTTATTATTACGAAGTCCTCTCTTAACATTAAGCTTATCAAATAGTTCTTGATCAATATATCCATCCTCAAGAGACTTTTTATATTCGTTATCTATAAATTCTTGATAATCCATTTTATCTTTTCCCTTCTATAATATTGGGATTATAGGTTTAATAATCCACCTGCATTAATTAGGCTTTGTTCCTCTTCTGTTAGAGTAACATGAGTATTAACTACAATATTCTTTGTGATATTCTTTAATTCAATATCCCAATTATCATTAATTGTAACCTCAACTGTATCAAACTTATCAGCCTCAAACTTTGCTTCAATAGGTAAAATACCAAAGTTCATTAAATTCTTCTTATGAATACGTGCAAATGATTCTGCGACAACGCACTTAATTCCAAGGTAGCGTGGTGCTATAGCAGCATGCTCTCTTGAAGAACCTTGTCCATAGTTAGCTCCTGCAACAATGATTCCTCCACCATTTGCGATACAATCATCATGGAATGACTCATCAATTTGATAGAAACAGAACTCAGAAATCTTAACTATATTTGATCTATATGGTAATACATTACCTCCACCTGGCATAATATGGTCAGTTGTAATGTTATCTGGTAATGAAATCATTACCTTAGATGTGAAATGCTTTCCAATTGGCTCAAACTTTGGAAGTGGCTTAATATTTGGTCCCATCTTGATTTCTCCATCAAACTTAGGATAGATGAATAGAGAATCATTTTGGATGAAGTCCTCCTTCTTAGGAAGAGGCCATAGGTCTAGCTTTAATCCTGTAGGATCTGAAATAACTCCATTAATTGCTGAATATGCAGCTACCTCTGGTGAACATAGGTAAACCTGTGCAGACTTAGTTCCACTTCTTCCATAGAAATTACGGTTAAATGTACGAAGTGATACTCCATCAGTACAAGGAGACTGTCCCATACCGATACATGGTCCACATGCAGACTCTAAAATACGAGCTCCTGCATTTAATAGTACCTCAAGGATTCCAGATTTTGCAAGCATTGTTAATACCTGCTTAGAACCTGGGGCAATTCCTAAAGAAACATTAGGATTAACCTTATTTCCCTTAAGAATAGATGCTACCTTTATAAAATCATAATATGAAGAGTTTGTACAAGAACCAATTAATACTTGGTTAACCTTGATTCCCTTAAGCTCATCAATAGTCTTTGTATTATCTGGCATAGATGGGCAAGATACAGTTGGCTTTAATGAAGATAGGTCAATTTCATATTCTTCATCATATACTGCATCGCTATCAGCCTTAATTTCCTTCCAATCTTTCTCACGTCCTTGAAGCTTTAGGAATTCTAAAGTCTTCTCATCTGATGGGAATACTGATGTAGTAGCTCCTAGCTCAGCTCCCATATTAGTGATAGTTGCTCTTTCTGGTACAGAAAGTGTATTAACACCATCACCAGTATATTCAATAACCTTATTAATTCCTCCCTTAACAGTCATAAGACCAATTAGGTGAATAATAATATCCTTAGGTGCAACTCCTGGTCTAAGCTTTCCAGTAAGCTTAACATTTACAACCTTTGGACAAACAATAGCGAATGGACGTCCTGCCATTGCGCATGCAACATCAAGTCCTCCAGCTCCAATTGCTAATGCTCCCATTGCACTAGATGTAGGTGTATGAGAATCTGATCCTAAAATTGTTCTACCTGGAACGGCAAAATTCTCAAGATTTAATTGATGACAAATTCCATTTCCTGCCTTACTAAATACAATTCCATATTTATTAGCTACAGTTTGAAGGAATTCATGGTCATCCATGTTCATAAATCCATTTTGTAGTGTATTATGATCAACATATGAAACGCAAAGATCAGCCTTTACACGATCAAGTCCCATACTCATAAACTCTAGGTATGCCATTGTACCAGTAGCGTCTTGAGTTAAGGTTTGATCAATCTTAATCTTTATAGTTTCTCCTTTAATTAATTCATCATTTGTATGAGCTTTTAAAATCTTTTCAGTAACTGTTAATCCCATATAAATATCCTCCATTACATAAATTACAATCTATTATATAATAATTATTAAAAAAATGAAAGAAAAAAAGGAGCTTTCACTCCTATTTTAAATAAAAAATAAACATTTGTATGACAAGCACTAACAAAATACATTCAATGTGCTTTAATGACGACAAAAAATCCATAATAAATACAAAAGGATATGAAACCATGAGAGTGGCCATATCCTTTCGTATTGTATATTGAAGAAAAAAGAAAAGTTACAATAAATTTTGTCTCCACATTTAGTCAAAAAATGGGATGCACTGTTGCATCCCGATTAATCAAAAATCAATACATGTGCAACTGGCTGACTTATATTTCAAGTCCCTTTAGCTTTGCGTCGCTAGGTCACCCTAGCTTTGCCAAAATTATTGTAGGGGTTAATCTCTTAACCACTTATAATATAGCATATAAATTATTATATGTCAACACCCACGCTCAATAATTTTAATATGAAGAAACAAAAGGTCTACTGCTCTTATAGCAATAGACCATTATTTTTAATAAATGGCGCCCGCTAAAGGACTTGAACCTTCGACACCCTGATTAACAGTCAGGTGCTCTAACCAACTGAGCTAAGCA
>AUXO010857327.1_pt1 | contig 134668 bp, 213 predicted proteins | sample 768731 | NCBI WGS metagenome assembly AUXO01 (sample SAMN02715735, study PRJNA202380) | gut metagenome | biome: sheep rumen | host: Ovis aries | place: New Zealand: Palmerston North
AATGTTAGCAAAATACATAAACGAAAAAAGAATAGAACGATATCGTGGCTATGTAATAATAGACGGAACTACATACGCAAATAACGAACAAAAAGCAAAGGAAGTAGGGTTTAAGGAACTACGAATAGACGAACAACCTACATACGATGAACAGACTGAATGGCTTGACTACGAGTATGAAGAATTCAAGACAATAATAAAACAGCATTGGGTTGTTATGCCGATTGAGGTGGAGGTATAGTTATGGATGTATTCAATGGTAAGAAAGATTTAATACACAAAGCAGGAGTTTAATATGACAGAAACAGCAGATAAAATACAAGAAATAGATGTGTATAAATATTAAGAAATATATAGGAGATAGATATGGATATTAAAATATTTCTAACGAATTTAGGAAAGTATAATGAGGGAGAACTAGTTGGAGAGTGGATAGATTTACCAGTAGATGATGACTTTGAACAAGCATTTGAAGATATTGGTATTTCAGATGAACCTGACGAGAACGGTAATTATTATGAGGAATACTTCATTACAGATTATGAAGCTCCATTTAGTATAGGAGAATATGATGATATATATGAATTAAATGAATTAGCAGAAGAATTAGAAGATTTAGATGTAGATGAAGATATATTTGAAGCTATTTCACAAGAATGTTCTGATGAAAGAGAAGCATTAGATATAGTTGCTAATGGAGATTATTATGTATATAATTGCGATTCTATGGAAGATGTTGCTCGTGAATTATTCGGAGATAGTATTAATAATATATCTAATCCAGAAAATTATTTTGATTATGAATCTTTTGGAAGAGATTTAGATTTAAGTGGATTTTTCACTGAATTAGCTGAAGGTGATGAAGATGCTGAAGAATTTTATGATAATATGTCTGACTATGATAAAGGTCAATACTATGTTTATGATATATTAGGAGATATTTCAGAATTAAGCACAGATGAAATAGAAAGATATTTTGATTGGTCAGATTTTGGTAGAGATTTATATATGGAAGGTACATTTATAGAATATCCTGATGGTTATATAGAATTACCATAATTTATAAATGTGTTTAAGGGAGAATATAAATGATTAAGATAATAGAAGAGGGAATAAATTTAGATAATTATTCTGATTATGATAGTCTTGCTAAAGAGTTTTCAGATAAAGCATATGATAACTATAAGAGATTTAAAGATAGGGGAATAGTTAAATATATGTTTGATGCTATTGTTCAAAAGTACGGAAAAGATGTTTCGATAGATGAAATTAATAAATTCTTTGAACAAGATTATGATTATTTAAGTAATAATGTATATTATCCAATACCTGATTATGTTGCATATGGTGAACCAGACCTAAATGATGTTATTGACACTCGTATTTATACTGAAGAAGATGACGAAGAATACCTACAAGATGTAGCAAATGATGAAGCATTTGATAGAGCTATGAGTTATTATAATCAAGGATATGATATTGATGATGCAGTACAAACAGCTTGTAATGAAGTAGATTACGGTCACGCAGATGCTTTATCAGAAGATGACCCAATGTATTGGATTTCACCAAATAAAAATACTGTATATAAACTAGTACAAGATAGAATAAAGTAAATGGAGAAATAATATGATTAAAGATATGAGTTCAAACTTAATAGATTTATATGATGCATCAGATATTATTGATAGTATTTTTGATAATTTTGATTTGGATGATAGCCAATATCTAGATTTAAGAAATGCTAAAACAGTAATAGAAGATTTAATATATAAAGTAGAAAACAATAATATATATTAGGATAGGAGGAAATAATATTATGGCAGAGAATTATGGATGGGTAGTAGAATCTGGAGATGTGTATGAGGCATATGCATTTGCCTGTGATGCATTAGAAAAAGAGAATGTTGATGATGCAATAGTAAGTTGTTTAAGTTCAGATGAGTTGGCAGAGATTTTAGCATACTTATTTAGAATGTGGGACTTTAAAGAGTATTATGATGAGTATGAAGAAGATTAACAACCATAAGATAGGAGGAAATAATTATGACTGGTAAAAGAAAGAAGATTGATTGGGGAGATGTGTGGGATAGAACTTGGAAGACATTCATACAGGGATTCTTCGGTTCAGGAGTAGTATTAACTCCAGCTATGATTGTAAATGCTAAAGATGCAAAGGACTTATGGGTAAGTGTTATTTGTCCAGTTCTAATTGGTGGGGTAGCAGGTGGTATTTGTGCATTATGGAATACAGCTAGAGATTATTTTAGTAAGAAGAAGGAGAAATAATTATGATTAAAGATATATATGAAGGAAAAGATATAGTTCAAATTATTATTGATGTGGCTTTAGACCCAGATGAAAGTGAAAATACTACTGCATATAATATTGCAAAGTTAGTATCTTTAAAAGGATATGATGTTGCAGGTTATTCACCTGGAGATGTTGTAACAGATTACTATACAGAATCTAAAGTAGTTAAAGAAGGTTATGGACCTACAAGTGATATAAAAGAGTTTATTAAACTGTATATGCAAGATGATTCACTATATAGTATAGAAGATTACATAGATGATTTTTATGATGAAGGAGAGATTAGTAAATCACAAAGAGATTCTCTATATACTTGGGCAGAAAAATGGGTCGAGATAAGATAAAGGAGGTGAAAGATATGATTAAAATTATTAAAGAAGCTACAGAAACAACTGATTTTAATGAATTACCTAAAAATCCATTAAAATCTTATAAAGGTTTTAAAATTGATATTGATAGTGTTCCATATGGAAGGGGTTATAAAGCTGTAAAGGATAATTTTGAAATACACTATAATAATTATGTTGCACCAAAAGATAACTATGAGGCTTTATTACAATACATAGATGAATATGTTTCAAAAGGATATGATGGTAGAACAGTAATTAAAGTACAGTAATATAATTTAATGGGAGGTAATAAATTATGAATGATAAAGCAAAATTTATAGAGAATATTTCAGAAGACCAATCTAAAAGGATAGAAATGGTAAGAGAATTATTTTCAGATGTTTATGATACTGTAGATAAATCATTAAAGTTTCATAATAGAGAATATGAATTAGGTATTCAGAAATTAGAAGAAGCTCAGTTTTGGTTTATAAAAGGTATAACTAGAGAATATAAATAATTATTTATATAAATAAGTGTTACCCTACAGAGTGGGTAAAGAGTTTTTCCACACATAATAATGGGTGTACACCTTATGTTAGCAAATGTCTGGTGTTCCGGACAATTATTAAACACAGTCCTTTACGGACACAATACAACGTATTGGTTAGAGAGTGGTTAGCTACCACGGGAAATATAGACAGAGGCACTATAGCCGTATTCTAGATGACTGTCTATTTATTGCTTCGTTTTTTAAAATCGGTGGGGATTATGAAGCATTAGCTTTTCTACCATTCAATAGGTAGAAGTAGTAACGATATTCCTAGTTAGTTAGGAATATTTGCCGCAGGGTAGAGCAGTTGGCCAGCTCGCTAGGCCCATAACCTAGAGTGTCGAGGGTTCAAGTCCCTCCCCTGCTATTAAAGGAGATATACAATGATGTTATTGTATGAATTAAAAGAAAATGACAACAGGTATTCAGATGAACAAACACTAGATTTTATAAGTAATCTAGAGAATACAGAATTATTAGAGTATTATAGTTTTTATTCTAAATTAAAATATAAAGATAGTTATGATAATTTTGTTTTTGTTCAAGTAACAAAAGAAATATTACATAGAATGAAATAGGAGAAATACAATGAATATACTAGAAGATTTAAGATATGGAAGATTTAAGAATCACGAATATAGATTACTTACATCTCAATCTATTCAAAACATATGGGAAAAAGACTCAGAAAATGAGTATTCAACATTAGATGATATGTATGATGATGTTAGTAATTTAATGCAAGAGTCTATAAACATCTTATCTAAATATGGATATGATTTTGATAGTGATTATTTAGATTTCAGAATTGATTTTGATGATTTGCAATTAATTACTAGAAAAACTGTTAGTTATGTATTTGAAAAATACGCAGATAAAGATGGAGCTGATTTAGTTGCTTTTGATACAGGCTATATTGGATTTGTATTTTATAAAACTAATATAATAAATTCTATAGAAATTTTAGGATATTCAATGGAGGAATATGATGAAGAAGTTTAAGTTTGAGTTCAATGTAAGTTTTAATTATGATGAAGAAACTCAAGAACTATTAGATACTGAATCAATGTTTGGAGAAGATTATGATGCTCTAAAAGAATTAAGATATTCAGCTATCAATGATATAGTTAATGATATGTTCGATGATTTCAATAAACCTGAAAATTTAGAAATGTTTATGGAATATTTAGATTTATCTACAGCTCCTACAATTAATAATTGGGAGATATATGAAGATTCAACATATTATAGCGTAATTGAAATGGACTTTATAGCATATGAAAAAATAAATAAATCTAAAAATGATGTATTAGAATTTTTAGATAATATGTTAAATCTAGATAATTATGTTTATCACATAACAGATGGTGTGTTCGGAGCTACTTGTTATATAGGAGAAGGTGATAATATTTTAAATGAGAATTTAGCTATGAATAATGCTGATTTAACAACAATATTAAACAATGTAAAATCAAATAAGTTTAGAGAATATATAAACAGTTATTATGGAGATGATTATTTACAAGCATCAGTTGATATTGCACAAGCAATCAATTCATTAACACCAAGAAGTGCGATAGCAGAACCCGTAAAAACTGAAGATGATATAGTAATAAAGATATTCAATAAAGAATATGCAATAAATAACAAAGATTATAAAGTTAAAAGAGGAATTATTCATTTAACTCCATCTAATAATGAATATGAAATTTTGAGTATGTTAAGTAATAATTATTACGATTAATAAGAAATAAGAGGGAATTATGGAAGAATTTGGATTTAAAGTTTTAAGAGGTACATACGAAGATTGGCAAACATATTTAGCTAAGTATGAAGAAGAATACGGTGAACCTTATATACCAGAAGAGGGAAAACTTGTCGCTGTTGGTTTTGAAGATGAACAAACAGGAGAGATTTTCTTTAAATTAAAAATTGGTAATGGTAATACTGAGTTTAATGACCTACCATATACAGATAAAATAGCTGATAGTGGAATGACTATTGATGAAATAGTTGAAACACTAGATACTAAACAAGATAAATTAAATGCCGGTGACGGAATTATAATCGAAACTTCAACTGGTCCTAATATGTTTAATATCGAAGATTCTTTTAAATCTGTATTAACTCCAACAGGAACAACAGAAGAGAATCAAGATTATATTACAAGTAATTATATAAAGGTAAAAGCAAATACAACTTATGTTGTTTCAAATAATTATAGAGAACTTAAAGAAATTGCAGTTGCCTTATATGATACTGATAAACATTTTCTAGAATACAAAAGTAGTACAGGAACTATTGTTAATAATGGTTTTCAATATTATAGATTTAACACAACCGAAGATGGTTATTTAAGATTTACTGTATATGGAACCAACACAAAAATAATGTTAAATAAAGGTACTACTTATTTACCTTATGAAGATTATGTTGAAATAGAAAATACTATTTCAGCTGTAGGTGGTTCATCTGGTGGTAGTATAAATTATCATACAAATGTAACAAATAAACCTAAAATAAATGGTGTGGAAATAGATGGAAATTTAACTTCAGATGATTTAGGTTTACAACGTAAGTATGGATGGGAAACAATATTAGATGAGGATATATCATCTGATTCATCATCAAATTATTATAATAGAAATTTAGTTAATAATACATCTAATACATATAGGAAGATTAGAGTTAAAATATTAATTGAATCATTAAATGATATTAGTTGGATTTCAATATTTAATGTTCTTAGTGATAATAGTTCTTGGAAATATTGGTGTTCTGATAATTTAACATTATCTACATCTGATAAAAAAGTAAGTATTGTTAGTGTTTTTGATTTTGAGAGTAGTTGTGTTGCGAGTTATTTTTATCGTACACAATCTTCAAATTTACAAGAAACATTTAATAGAACTTTTGCTACTTATGATGAAGAAAAATATGTAGGTATACAAGTAATGTTAAATGGTCCTTCTGGAGGTGCAGTACCATATTTAGATACAACCAGATTAATTGTAGAAGGAATAAGATACTAGGGGGTAATTATGGATAGTTATACAAGAATAGATGTTCCTAAAGAAGTAAAAGAACCTGATAAATATTATATTCAGTTAGATGCAGCTAAACAAGAAATAGCAAAGTATGATTATATAGGAATTAAAATTGCTATGGGAGTTGCAACAACTGAAGATTATTCAGAAGAGATTGAATATACAGAAAGTATTAGACAGGTTATACGTGATATTCAGGAAGATATAGATAATTATAAAGAGTCATAATTTATAGGAGGTATTATTATGAGTTATAAGAAGAAAGATGATATTAGAGTTAATCTAAAAGTATTGCATCCTTGGTTACAGTATAAGATTAGTAAATGGTTGAGATTATGCCATAAAAAAGGTTATTATGTAGCAATTACTCAAGGATTAAGAACTAAAGAAGAACAAGATAAGTTGTATGCTAAAGGTAGAACTACACCTGGTCCTAGAGTAACAAATGCCAGAGGTAGTGATTATGCTTCACAACACCAGTGGGGTATTGCTATTGACTTCGGATGTCCTGCTACATCTAATAAAGAGTTTTATAATAATTCAAGAATGACCAAAATGGCTAAACTTGCTAAAGAAGTTGGTTTTGGTTGGGGCGGAGATTGGACATCACCAGTAGATGTTCCACATCTATATCTTCCAAAATGGGGAGATACACCATCTAAACTTAAAAAGAAATTCGGCACACTAGATAAATTCAAAAAGTATTGGTATAGAACTATCAAGAAGAAAACTAGAATTTATGCTAGTAAGAAAATGTCTAAAAAAGATGTTAAGAAACAAGTTAGTAAGAAAACAAAAGTTGCAGTCCTATGGTATAAAGGAAATAAAGCTAAAGTTAAATATGGCAATACAGTAGGATATGTATATAGAACTAGATTTAAGAAAGCGAAATAAATGATTAAGAAGATAACATTAAAACCGAATCAAGTATTAACATATAATGATATTTATAGAATCTTAAATGAAGCCAGAGTAACTTATCAATATGCAAAGTTTACTACTGCAAATGGTAAATGGTGGGTTGCTGTAAATTTTAATAAAGATTTATCTATGATTATTACGACTAATTCTAGAGATTTGGGTTTATATTATGAAGCTCAAGCTGCTATGAGAGTTAAAACATTACAAGTTGTTTCTCAATTCTTATTTAGATGGTTACCGAAGTTAAATAGATAATAAATTATTGTTTTAATTTTCTTATTAGGTTTCTTATTTAAAACAATAATTTATATACATTTGTTTGTTGAATACGATTTTATTCGTACTGTTCCTTTTTAGTTATTAATAGTTAGTTTTTCGAGTTAGTTTCGTCCAACGATAGATTAAAGAAACCTAAAATATAAATGAGGGGTAAATTAAAGAAATGGAGATATATAATAATAAAAATGACACCATTAGTTAAAGAGTTATTAGAACTTGTTATAACCTTAAGTGCATTCTCAGGTATTGTTGTGGGTGCAGTGAGATATTTATTAAAACCTATAAGAATAACTCTGTGCAAAGATTATCTTGTAGATTTTCTTGCAGAAGTAGAATTAGGAATACCTAAAGATTTAACACAGATAAAAAGAGCTTTTGAAAAATATGATATTTACATTAAAGACCTTAAACAAAATACATATGTAGAAGAAAGATGGAAAGAAGTTATAGGAGATAAAAAATTATACGACTTTGTAAGAGAGTTTAATAATAAACAAGTTAAAACTATTATTATGAAAGATGTTATAGAAAGAGACAAATAAATGAAATTAAAAGAAGATGTAGATTACAAACAAATACTAATTTCAGTATCAGAAGAATTACAAGATTCTGAAGAATATATATTTGAAAATACAATAGTTACAGGTACTGAACAAAACAATGATTTAAAGTTAATAGCTACAGTATTTATAGATGAGTATTTATTTACATTAACTGCTAAATATGATATTGATGAATTTAGAAAACAAGTTAAAAGAGATTTATCAATAGAGTATACAGAAGGTGCAGATTATAATTTATCAGAAGAACAACTTAAAACATTACAAGATATAGTAGTATATGTTAAGAGGTTAATGGAGGTTTAACTCTATGATTAGAGTATTATTAGAAGGACCAGCAGCTAGTCCAACTAGAACTAGTATTAGAAATAAAACGAGAAGAGAAAGTCCTGGTAGAGTAGTAAGAAGTAAAAGTTATATAAATAAAAAATCTAATTGTAGAGCTATTGATATGGGTAAGTTATTTTCAGAAGATAGACTTACTATTGAAGTAGATATAAAAGGTACTGATTTATATACTTGTACATTATCTTTTAGTACATTTTTAGAAAACTTAAGAAATATAATACACAGTAAAGGTGCAGAAACAGTTACATTTAATGATATACAAAGAGCATTATTAATATCTATTGATGATACTGATAATTTAGAAGTTAATTGTACTTGTCCTGACTGGATTTATAGATATAAATTCTGGGCTACTCAAAGTGGATTTAATTATGGTACTCCACAAAATGATAACGGCAAAGAAATAAGAAATCCAAATAATGATATAGGTTCAGTATGTAAACATTTGTTTTCATTATTAAACAATAAATCTTGGTTAACAAAAGTATCTAGTTGGTTGAATGATTATATTAAACGTCATCCAAAATCATTCGCTCAAGCATTAGATATTCCTGAAGAAGCATTAACAAAGAATATGGGAGCATATTACTTAGCTAAAGCTAAAAATGCTAAGGACGATAGCGATAAAGATAAATACGTAAATAAGTGGAGAAAGGGTTTAGAAAAGAATAAATCAACTGATGATGTTGAAGAAGAACCTGAAGAAGAGCCAGAAGAAAATGTTGAAGATGAAATTGAAGTAGATGAAGAAACTACTGAAGAAGATGAAGAGTAATGATATTACAGTTTAAGTTTGAAGATTTAACAACTAAACACAGAAGAGTCTTAAATGACTTTTGTAAATCATTAGTCAAGAGTATTAAGTTTGATATTTCAAATGGTTTAATATATCAAAAGTTCATTGATAGAGAAAAAATACTATTAGATGCTACTTGGATAAATTGGATAGATAAATCTGATAATATAAATATGAGATATGTTGTAGATTTAATTATTAACAACATAGATTATAAAATATTAAAGAATGATATGTGTATTATTTATATCAAAGGTTATTTACCAATGAGTAGAACTAAATTAGAAACAGTTGCTAGATTTTTAGATAAAGGAAATGATAATTGTCCACCTACAGCATTTATCAGTAAAGTAGTTTATAAATATAAAAGAAATATATTAGGTTATTGGAAATCATATATAGCTAATAAGTTAGGAGAAATAAAAATAAATGAGCGTATACGCATACGATGAATCAATAGTAAAGTCATTTAATAAAATATTTAATAAAGATGTATCTATAAATGTTGTAGAGAATCTTTTTGATTTTAAAGCTTTTATTGGTAGAGATGATTTACAATTACCAATTATAAATATTACTAGAACTGGTTGGGCAATAAATGATAGTAGAAATCACTCAATGAAATTTACTGGCTCTGAACTAGGTCATTATGTAGATGAAGAATCGGGAATAATATATTTCAAAGGTGTCAGAATGATGCCTATTAATATAAATTATCAAGTAGATGTATTTACAGATACTAGAAAAGAAAATGATTTGATAATGAGAGAATTAATTTTTTACTTATCGACTCATCCAACATTATTAGTAGACATTCCTTATGGATTAGATATTCAACACGTGTTTAATTTAATACTAGATGATACAGTTGAAGATAATTCAGATATTGCAGAACATAAAAATAGAGGAAGATATTTTAGACAAACAATAGGAATGTATATAGATAACGCTTATCTTTGGAAGTCTTATGATGAATCTCAAATTGATATGGACTTTACTTTTGAAATGTATAGTCCTAAAATTGAAGATGAAGACTTAATAGAGAAAGAAAGTATAGATTTACCAATAAATAAAGAAGGAGATTAATGATTATGAATAATTTAACATCTATTGAAGCATATAATTTTTGTGAAGATTATGCAGAATTTATATCAAAAATACCAGAAGACATTTGGACAGAGTGGCTAGATAAAGAAGACCAAGATACTATATTAGAAGTACACGAAATATTTCTGTTTATGGCTGAAGAATTAGAGAAAAGAGGAGAATAAAATTATGGTAGAAAAAATAGTATTAAAAGAAAGTATGCAAAACTTACCTGATTGGTTTATTAAAAATGCTAATAAAGATGTTTTAAATAGCATTAATAGAAAAGGTATTGATTTACATAATTGTAAATTTACTGTAATGTCTAAAATGACCAATCGAGCTCCAGAATGGAATAATGGAGATGTTATTATATTCTACTTTGAATATGATGATAGTTGGAGTAATGGTAAGCATCACGAAGATGTTGTAGCATATTCTTCTAGTTTTAGCGACAATAAAGGACCTCGTAAATATCAAGATTGGAGTAGAAAACAATTATTAGATAACGCTGATAAGATTGCAGTTATTTCAGTAGATGAATCTAATCTTAAACCCGATAAAGATTCTTATGAGGACCCTAGAGATTTATATAGTGGAGAATATGGTGGACAAAAGAAAGATACTGATTACTGGGGAGATGATGCTGAATGGGAAACTCCAAATGGAAGAGATAAATCCGGATATGAAATACCTACTCCAGAATATTGGCAGATTAGATTATTTAATTATAATTTTAAAGATACTTATAATAAATATAAAGTTTCTCTAGATGATTTATATAATAGAATAGAATCTGCTAAAGATAGATTATTTGATAGTATTCAAAATAAATATGATATTAGTAATTATAATGATGTTAACAGTTCTGCTATTAGTAATGCTTTTAGCTGTTTAGGTAGTGCTTGTAGATATTATACTTATGTATTAGAGAAATTAGATAAATTAAAAGAATACAGAGATAAATCTATGGATTCTAATAATGAATCTGATATAGAAAGATTTAATAGTTATTATAAATGGGCAGTAGATTACCTAGAATCTTTAGAAAAAGAGATAGACAAAATATAAGAGGTAATTATGGGTTTAGAGAAATTAGAATTATTAGCACAAAAATTAATACAGCTAGAAGATGATTATGATGCATATGAATTTTCAGATACATATGATGATTATTTACCTAATCTAGATAATGATAAATATGATGGTATTGTAGGAGATACAATGTCTGCAATAGTAAATAATTCATATGAGATATTAAATGAATTAGAAGATATGTATTATGATGTCGAAGATGTTGATGAAGAAATGGCTAATGACATATTATCATTAATGGATGAAGTAGAAGTTTATAGTAGTTATACACCTGCTGAAAGAGTTAGTGAAAATAAACTATTAGAAGAATATTTAAGTAAAAAGGAGATAATTATGGAGAATAAGTTTGAAAGTATTATTAGAGGAAGAGAATTAAAAGAAGATAATGTACACAATGAGGTTGAAGAAAGGAATGAATTTGTTAAAAATATTCCTTTTGATGAATTATTTGATAAAATAAGAAGTATATTAAATTTTCCAAATTTAGAACTTAATGTTGAATTTAAAGGTGGCGGATATAGTACAGGAAGATACGCGTATGATGATAGAGATAAATTACATCCTGAAATTACTAGTTCTAATTTAGTAAAAGACCTACCTGCTTGGTTACAGCCATTATTTAATACTTTTATTGTTAAAAGCAATAATTCCATAGTAGATAGAGATAAAAATGGTTATTATTGGCATAGTAGATTTTATTTTTATTATGAATCAACCAACTCATCTAATGGTACAGATTATTTTTTAGGTGCTATGTACAAAAATGGAAAATGGGAATTTAGAGAAGAGATTTTTGGTAGTTTAGGTTAAATTTAAAGAGTGGGATTATATTTTGAATAATTTAAATAAATACAGAGAAAAAATACTAGATAAAGATATGCCAAAAAAGATTGTTGAAGACCTTATATTTATATTAGAAAAGGTTTCAAAACATTCAAAAAGTGGTAAAGTTATTAAGTTTAAATAAGTAATAATTTTAGTATTTTGAGGGGAGGTGATATTTCGTGAAGATTTCTAGTATTATAAAAGTTAAATACGATGAGCCAATTCCAGTATATGATGTTGTATTGGCTACACCAAATAATAACTTTTTAATAAAGACCAATAATAGATATGTTGTATCTCATAATTGTGGAATTCTTGACGAAATTTAGATTAATTTTGTTAAGGGTAGTAATATAGATTATACTAAATCTAAAATAATGGATACATATACAAGTGTAAAACGAAGAATGCAATCAAGATTTACATTTGGTGGTGTATTACAAGCAAAATTATTTCTAGTATCATCAAAGAAATCAGAACAAGATTTCGTAGAATCATATATAGAAACAGTAAAAGATGAAAAAGATGTATTTATATCAGATGAACCTCAATGGAATGTAAAACCTAAAGGTACATTTTCAGATAAAAGATTCTATGTTGCAGTAGGAGATAAGAAATTAAATTCAAGAATAGTAAGACCTGGAGAAGATTTAGATGCTATAAAACAACAAGGATATAGATTATTAGCAGTACCATTAGAGTTAAAGAAAGACTTTGAAAGAGATGTAGATAGGTCATTAATGGAATTTGCTGGTATATCTACTTCATTAGTTACTAAGTTTATATCTTATGATAGTATAGACAGTGCAAAATGTAGTTCAGAGAACCCATTTACAAACAATGTTATCAGTATAGGTACATCTGATAGTATGCTGATACAGGACTTTTTTAGTACTATAAAATTAGATAGTGCACTTATCAGTAAGCCTATGTTTATTCATATTGATACATCATTAACGGGTGATAAAACTGGTATATCAGGTGTATGGGTAATTGGTTTACGAGAAGAGCAACAATATCAAGATGGTGAATATGCTCCAGTACACGAATTTGTATATAAACACGCTTTTACTGTTGAAATACAATGTCCTACTGGAGATGAGATAAGTCTTGAGAAAAATAGAAAATTTATTTATTGGTTAAGACATAGACTTGGATTAAATATTCAGGGAGTTTCATTAGATGGATTCCAATCAGCAGATAGTAAACAACAGTTTATACAAGCTGGATTTAATGCATCTATAATATCTTTAGATAAAAAACCTGATGGTTATATGTATCTAAAGGCTTCAATAAATGAAAGAAGAATTAGATTATTAAATAATACAGAAGAGATTTATAATCAGTTAATAAATCTTGAACAAAATAATCAGACAGGAAAAGTTGATCACCCTCCTGAAGGAGAAAAGGATGGTGCCGATAGTTTAGCTGGTGCTTTATATAATGCTTCATTAAATGTTGACCCATTAGATTTAAATGTAATTGAAGATTATACAGCTATTGTAGATACAAATGAAGATGTTTATATTACACCAGAAGATAAGTATTTAGCTCAATTAAAATCAGATATTACTAGTGTTCCTAAACAAGAAGAACAAAGTGTAGCAGATTTGATGAGTACAGAGTTAGATAATATGCAACACGAACAAGAGATAAAAGAGGAACAAGATAAAAGATTGAAACAATTAAGAAGTACAATGACAAGACAAGAAAATGCTACAGTTACTGATGATGAATTAGAAAATGCATTTTTCTCACATCAAGATGATAGTATGTTAATTTTTTAAAAAGAGGGTATATGCCAACAAACAATAAAAGTAGATGGAAAATATTTACAGAAGATGTTCTTGGAATTAGAGTAAAAGCTCCTGATAATAATACAGGAGTTCATATTGCGTCTCAGGGAAAAACTCTTGGTGATGAATTATTGAAAGCAGCAGATACAGATGTATTTGTAGATGCTTCAGATTTAGATAAACTAAGAATTGTATCTGATACTAGAGAACAATTATACAAAGTCTATGATGAAATGAAGTTAGATAGTATTATTGCCTCAGCATTAGAAATGTATGCAGATGATGCTACTCAATATAACAGAGACGGAAAAATTATTTGGGTAGATAGTGATGATACAGAAATTGCTCAATTTGGTAATAGACTTGTAGATATTTTAGATTTAAACAAAAATTGTTGGGAACACATATATGCTCTTTGTTTATATGGTGATTTATATCTAGAAACATTTACAGATTTAACTCAAGAAATTGAAAATGACAGAGGATATAATGATGGATTCACAAACATTAAGAAACCTAGAAAAGGTTCAGTAATGGAAGAATCTATTGAAATGGTAAATAATCCTTGTGAGATATTTGATTTAGTTAAAAAAGATAAGACAGTTGGTTTTGTAAAGATTCCAGTTGAAGACCAATCAGATTTTAAAACACAAGGTCTTATGAATACATATACATATCAGGCAGAGAATAGTTTAAATAAAACTGTTTGTGACCCTAGAAACTATATTCATATAACACTTTCAAATACAGTAACTAGATTTCCAGAGAAGTTAGCTATTGTATTTACAGGCGAGGATAAGAAAACTCACGAAACTAAAGAGGTTGTAGAAGAATATAAAATTAAACGTGGTAAATCTATTCTTTATGATATATACAAAATATATCAAGAAGTTAAATTAATGGAAGATGCTATTCTTCTAAATAGAATTACTCGTTCTTCAATTATTAGATTACTTCAAGTAGAAGTAGGAGATATGACAAAATCTCAAGTTTCTAATTTGCTAAAGAGATTAAAGCAAATGATGGAACAGAGAAATATGTTAGATAAAGATGTAGGAAGATTTAAGAGTCAAGCAGCTCCTGGTCCTATTGATAACATACTTTATATACCTACAAGAAATGGTAAAGGTACTATTTCAATGAGTAATGTGGGTGGAGATGTAGATATTAAATCTATTGCAGATTTAGATTATTATTCAAATAAATTGTTTGGTGGACTTAAAGTTCCAAAACAATTTTTAGGATTTACGGATGATGCCGCAGGATTTAGTGGTGGTACATCTTTAACTAAACTAGATGCAAGATATGCTAGAACAATAAAGAGAATACAAAATGCTTATGTTCAAGGTATAACAGATTTATTAAATCTATTTGCATTAGATAAAGGTTTTGATGGATATGTAAATAAGTTCAAAGTTCGTATGGTTTCACCAGCAACTACAGAAGATGCTGAAAGAGATGAAACTATGGGAATAAGATTAGACCTAATTAGTTCATTTATAGAATTACTTGGAGATAGTTATACAGATGAAACTAAGAAGAAAGTATTTGAATACTTTGTAAACATTTATCTATCAGACAATGAACTATCAGATATCTTAGAAGAAGACAAAGGAACTCAAGAAGAAGATGAGTTTGCTGATGAAGCTATGGAAGAAGATGGTTTCGGTACATCATCAGGTCATTCAATGTCAAGTGATATGGGTGGAGATATGTTAGGAGACTTCAGAGGTGGAGGAGAACCTAGTGGACCACCAGAAGATTTTGGTGGAGAAAATACAGGTTTTGAAGATACTGGAGTTGAAGAGACTGTTGAATTCGGTTCATTTGAAGATGAAGGAGAGTTTTAATGAATACTAAAAACTTAATAGAAAACATAATTGATAGAACTCAACAGATTAAAGAATCTACTAAATCTAAATCAGTTTTACAAAAAGAGTTAGAAGATGCTTTTAAACAATACGTAATAGATATAAATAAGGGTGTTGAAGATTTTGATTTAGAATCAGAACTCCAATATGTTTATTTAGCAGATGTTTCTGTAAAAGATGATGGTAAAAGAACAAGAGTTACTTTTTCATCGGAAATGTATTATGAAGAATTTGAAAAAGTAATTAATGAATATTTAAATCCCGTTATTCAAAAATATGATAAAGACGCTTATTTTGAAATGGAAGAACCTGGAATATCTATAGCTTATATAGATACAAGGTTAACAGAATCTATCAAAGAAGCAAAAGAATACGACCTTGTAGGTATTGATGGTAATGCATACTCAATTATGGGTTATGTTCAAAAAGCTATGAAAGAACAAGGATTTTCACAAGAAGAAATCAATAGTTATTTAGATGATGCTAAATCTTCTGATTATAATCATCTTTTAGCAGTTAGTATGGATATGATTGATAGATGTAATAATAAGGATGTAGAAAATTCATCAGAGAGTGAAAATAAAGCTTCTGAACCTGAAGAAAATGGTTATAATGGTGGAGAAGATAAAGGTGGAGTTGATTGGTCTTATTTCAATAAGTTTGAGAAGTTAGATGATAAATATTTACCAGCTTCAGGAGAAGGTGATAATATGGCAACTCAACTAGCAACAGCAACATCTAAACTTATTTATAAATGGTATAATGATGGAGATGTTTTTGACAATACATATGGTTTAGATGGTTGGGCAAATGACCTATCATCTTATGCAAATTGGTTATATAAATATATTCCAGAATCAAAATCAATTTTAGATGAAATTAAAACTATTTATACACAAGATGAATATGAACAATTATTAAAGAAACTTTGTGATACTTGTTTTACAGAAGAAAAATTAAAAGAACTTGAACAAGAACCTAAAAAAGGTAGTGTGTATTCAGAAAATGGTCCTTTTGAATTTGACGATTCACCAGAAGAAGATGAATATGATGATTACTGGGATGAAGATGAATACGATGATGAATATTAAAAATTAATCTTGAGGGGAGATTTATATAAATGGATAAGTTTAAATGTTATCATTACTTATTAGAAATTAAAAAGACAAAAGATATAGATATAACAGAACAGGTTAAGAAAATTGCGGGTAAAGAAGAAGTACCATTAAGTGTAGTTAAATTTATTAATGAATATTATCCACAACAACAGATAACAACACTAGAACATATCCATAGTAAAAGACATAAGAATCCATTATATAAAAATTTAGTTAATGAAAATCTAAATGTTGAAGATAAAGCTATTGCTCTTTCATCATTATTAACACAAACAATGATAGGACTTAAGAATATAGATGAAGATATTAAACAAGATTATTATAAGACAATGATGACAGAAGAGATATTAGATGCTATAAATAGTTATTCAACAGGAAATATAGATAAATTATTAGAAGTTTCAAATAATATTAGAAACAAGATTAAGGAGATATATTAAGATGAATGTATTTGAATCGATAATTTTAAAAGAGGAAGAATATAAAGAAGATAAGCCAAAGTTTTTAAATGATTTATGTACTTTATTACAAAATACTAGACACTATTCAGGTTTAGAAAGTATAGAGTATGTTAAATCAGATAGTGGTGAATATGCTATCTTATCTTTTGAAAATGGTGCAGAAAAGAAAGCAGACATTACAGCTAGTAGTGAAATATCAATGATAAGAGATATTCTTAATCAGACAGAATAATAAGGAGAATAATTATGCAAAAGAAATTTGAAGATATTATAACAGAGAGTAGAAAAAGACAACTAGAACTTTTTGGCAAGAAGAAAAAGAATAAAGATACTAAATCTTCTAGTGATGATACTCAAGAAAAACTTGATATAAATGATATTGAGTCACTTTTAAGAGGTACAATATCATCTGATTTACAAATAAGAAATGATGATACTAGATTAGTTGTTTGTAAAGATGACAGTTGTAAACAACCTATTGAGTTCGATAAAAACTTTAAGTCTATATATAACAAATTAGAAGATGCTGGTTTTACCGATACTGTTAGAAGTAATACCGGTTCTACATATGTTACAAACGGTTCAGCTGGAATTGTATTAAAGAATAAAGCCGGACAAAAAATTAGAGTATCTCAAGGATACAATGATGAAGTAGATGCGACTACAGCAATATCAATTTATTTTGAGTAATTTTATTTTGAAAGGTGTTCAAAGATGACTAATAAAAAAATTCTTATTGAACAATTAAAAACATCAGCTAATCCACTTAAATATATTAAAGAGAGTGGAGTTACAGATGATGGTAAAAAATATATAGGAAGACTTGAAGGACCTGCGGCAGACCTAATTAATCCTACTAGAAATGGTAGAAAATATAGTTTAGAGTTGTGGAAGAAAGTTGAACAGTCAGATGATTTCAAAGAAGGAATGGCTACACATACAATATTTGGTGAGGCTGACCACCCAGAAGAAAGACTAGAAACTTCAATTAAAGAAATTGCAGTATGTTTAAGAGAATTTCAGATTAGAGAAAACGAAGGAATTGTATGGTGTTCATTTGATATTTTAGATACACCTAATGGAAGAATAGTAAAAGAACTATTAGATTATGGTTCACAGTTAGGAGTATCTTCTAGAGGTTCTGGTGAAGAAATTACAAACGCTCAAGGTGAAACAGAGATTGACCCTGATACTTATGTATTTATTTGTTTTGATGTTGTAATTATGCCTGCAGTTAAATCTGCTAGACCAGATGTTGTAGAGTCAAAAGAATATAAGAAATTATCAGAATCTGTAGAAGTTGAAATTGATAATGCAAATACAGTTTCAGAACTTAACTCAATTAAGAGTGTAGTTGAAAAAGCGATGCCAAGTAATGATTCATTATTAGAATCAATAAATAATAAATTAAACAACTTACAGAGTGGAGATAATATCTCATCAGAAGTTGCAAAAGACTTGGAGGAGTCGATAAATAAGACTCAAGAATTAGAAGATACTAATAAGAAATTAGAAAATCAAGTATCTGCGAAAAATATTCGGATTACAGAAATGTCTAATCTTATTAAGAGTATGAAGTCTAATTCACATAATATGAGAAATCATATTAAAGAGAGCGATGATAAAATCGCAGAGTATGAAAGTTATTTAACAGAAGTTGCTAATGAATGTAATGAATTAGTTAAACAGAGAGATAATGCTAAATCTCAATTTCAATCAGTTTTAGAAGATAATGATAAATTATCTGAAAGAATTGATACTTTACTAGAAGATAATGATAAGTTGTCTAGTCAGACTAAACAGTTAAGAAGTCAAAACAGACAATTAGAAAGTAAGAATAAAGATTTACATAATCATATTCAAAAACTACAAGAATCTAATTCTAGTAAATTAAGTAAGTTGCAAGAGTCTTTAACAGAATCTCATAAGTTAAACGAAACTTCATTACATAATCTAAAAGCAGAGAATAAACAACTTTCAGAAAACTTATCAGATATGACTGAACAGTTTAACAATGTTAAAGATTCTCAATCAAAAGTATTATCAGAGAATAAGAAACTACATAATAAATGTAATGACTTATTAAATGGTTATATTAAGGTAAGAGCTTCAGTTTCAGGAATATCTGAACAATACATTAGAAATAATGTATCTAAGAACCCATCAGTACAAGAAATTGATAAAGTAGTCAATGAAGCCTTAGATAAGGAAACAAGACTAAGTAATATTCCAATTTCAATGACTGGTGCGAGAGAGATACAAATTCTAGGAAGAAATGAAGCATCTGAAGAAGATGTACAAACAATGTCAATTCTAGAATCTGTATCAAACAATAATAATAAATAATACAAAGGAGAAATAGAGTTATGGCAGATAAAATTAGTGCTAAAAATGCTCGCCTACTAAGAAAGTGGGATAAGAGAATTAAAATGACTGAATCTGTTCTAGGTAAAAAACTAGGAACAGAAAAAGCCGTTGCTTTGGCAGTATGTCTAGAGAATACTCATCATAGAATTAAGATGACAGAATCAACACAGCCTGCTGGCATCGGTCAATATAAGAGATATTCTTGTGGAGTATCCGTAGCATAGTAATATGTTATGACAAACCTTGTGAATTGCTGGAAACTCCTAAAGCCTTAAATACCAAAGTGTGAAAATTTTAAGGATGTAACAATGGACAATCAGCAGCTTATTATACTAATTAATTATTAAAATTAATTAGTGGGACAGTGAGTAGCTCTCATTTCCTAAAACTCCTATTTTTAGGATTACCACTATTTAATATATATAAATTTATAGGAGAAATTTATTTATGTATGGATATATTTATTTAACAACAAACCTTATTAATAAAAAGAAATATGTAGGACAACATAAGTCATCTAAATTTGATGAAAGATATAAAGGTTCTGGTAAACTTATTAAAAAAGCATTTAAAAAATATGGTAAAGAAAATTAAAAATGCCGCCAAAAATAGAATTTGGATTACTAACGGACATATAAGTAAACACCCCAAAGTATTTGAACTTTATAATTATATTGGATGGTATTTTGGAAAACTTCATAAGAAAAGTATAATAAGTTCATCGACTATCGAAAGTGTACTCGATAAAAGAAATCGAGGAGTAAATGAGTAGAGTACAGCCAAGTGGTAGGTAATTAAGTGACATTAACTTAATGTAAATCCTTTAAATGGAAGTGCAAGGATTCCTTATATTATAAATAAGGAATATGATATAGTCAGGTCTATATAGAAATATATAGAGAATAAATGGAAACGATTTATTCGCAACGTAAACGGCTCTTGATATTGTAAATGCTGTTGTACCTAACTTGATTGCTTATGATATTTGTTCGGTACAACCAATCGATAATCGTTTAAAATCCATAGCGACTTGTTAGAGTAATCTAACTCGAATAACCTAGTTAATTCAGGGGAACTCTTAATAAATTAAGACAATCCTGAGCTATTTAATAAAGGATGTTTATATGAAAGAAGTTAGAAAAGATAAGTATTATGAATACATTGAATGTCCTATATGTGATAAAAAAGTTCAAAGAATGAAGTCACATTTAGGCAAAACACATAAATTATCTTGGGATGAATTTCATAATAAATATCCTGATATTCCTAATATTAGCGGTAAACAATTAGAACAACGTCAAAGAATTATGATTAACAATAATAATGACCCTACATTTAGGGCTAAAGTTGATTATGCTAATCATAATCCATCAAATAAAAAATTAAATGCCGCTAAAAATAATTGGAAAAACTGGAATAATAGCACTTGTGCTAAAAGGTTAGAGCAACTAGATAAAATTAGTAAGAAGATAACTGAATACAATAAATCAGAAAAACATAAAAAAGTTGTTCGTGAAATGATGTTAAAAAGACACGAAAATCCAGAATATACTAATTCACTTGCTAGATATGGAAAAATTGGAAATAGAGTTAATTTAACATTACCGAATGGTAGAAACATAACTACTCGAAGTCAAGTTGAGGCAAACATTATAAGTGAACTTTCTAAATATACCTCAAATTTTGATTATGAGTGTATTACAATTAATTATAATTATAATAATGTAATACATAGTTATTTACCAGATATTTTATTACAAGATGATATTATTTTAGAAATTAAACCATATTGTTATTGGGAAGATGAAGTAAATCAAATTAAGAAAAAAGCTTGTGAAAAAGCAGGATATGAATTTTATTTTTTATTTTCTATTGAAGATTTACATAAAATATTAAGTAGTGCAACGACTATCGAAACCATATTATAGAAGAAATCTCTATAAGAAGAAGGGAGTAGAGTAGGGTTCAAGTGAACTCGAAAAGCTAGGGTTCTTAATTATGGTAATAGTAATTAAGAACGTGATATAGTCTGAACTATATGGTGACATATAGAATATAAACGGAAACGGTTTATATGTAACACACTTGGTTGGTATGATTAATTATATTCAATATGATTATGGTAGCAATAAGGGTAAAACTAAAGCTGGTGATATGTTTGCATCAAGCTTGAATATGGGTGTTGCTGACCCTAATTACTCAACATCAGCTATTGATGGTGAGATGATTGCGGCAGCAGGAACAACATCTATTTCAGCTACAGCAAGTTGGACACCAATTATTCCTGGTACATTTGGAGTTAATGTAGATGGTACAATTATTACTGATGATGGTGCTGGAAACATTACAGGTACAGGTGTTACTGGTACTATTGATTATGCAACTGGTACACTTGCAATCACTTTAACTAATGCTCCTACACAGGATGTTACAGCTTCATATACATATAACAATGAAGATGTTCCAATTAACAATGTTCCAGAAGTAAACTTGAAGATTACTTCACTACCAGTACAAGCACAGAGCAGAAAGATGAAAGCTGTTTATGCTTTTGACGCAGCTTACGAGCTTGAGAAGGAGTTAACTAAGGTTGCATAAATCTTGACCAGCTCCGGTATCTGGTGACAGGTACAAAAATAAATTTCTCTAATTGCTGGAAAATCGTAAAGTGTCTTACACTACAACGTAATCTGAAAAGATAAGCGTGAATGTTACGAAAGTAGAAAAAAGATAAGACAATAATCTAAGGTTAAATCCTAAGGATATATAGTAATCGATAATCAGCAGCTAAGCTCCTTAATTTAAATGGAGAAAGTTCAACGACTAGTCATTATGACGTAGGGGTATTACATAATACTTCGAAATGGGAAACATCTCTCGTAGATGAAGATATAGTCTAATCTAATATGAAAATATTAGCAACATCATTAAAATGATGGGCAAGATATTGATTCTCTTCTAGCTACTGAAGTATCTGGTGAAATTGCTCACGAAATTGATATTGAGTTAGCAAAAGATATTAGAGATAAGGCAGCTACAGAGAACACACCTTGGTCAAAGACACAGATTACTGGTGTTAACCTAGTAGACCATTACGATAGCTTCTATGCTAGAATCGTTGAAGGTTTGAACCTTGTATATCAGAGTACAAGAAAGATTAAACCTAACTTTATGGTTTGTGGTCTTAATGTTGCATCTGTTATTGAAGTAATGAGAAACTTCTCACCTTCAGGACAACAGGCAATTGGACCTTACTTTATGGGTACTCTTGGTAATATCAAAGTTTATGTATCACCTGAATATGACCCAGATGAATATGTAATGGGTTACAAAGGAAGTTCATTTATGGATGCTGGTATGTTCTATTGTCCATATATGCCAATCATTAGTACAGATTTGTTGATGACAGATGACTTCGCAGGAAGAAAAGGCTGGGCAACGTCTTATGCTAAAAAACTTGTAAATAATAAAATGTATATAAGAGGTAAGGTAATTTCATAATTTATGAGTAAGATAAAATGTCCTATTTGTAATAAAAAATTAAACTGTATAAATAATGTGCATTTAAAAACACATAATTTAACTTATAAAGAATTTAGATGTTTATACCCTAATAGCAAAACATATTCTGATGAAAGTGCTAAATTACGTAAAGAAGCTAGTTCTAAGGTAATTACAACATATAATAAATCAGATATTGCTAAAGAAAAAGCTTCTAAACACTGTAAAGAAATGAATCAAGATTCTAAATTTCAGAGTAATAGAGCTAAAAAGGGATGGACAGACGAAAGACGTAAAGAGAAATCTATACAGATGACTAAAGTTTGTAATGACCTACATAGTTTACCAAAATATAAAGATGCTAGAGAAAAAATCTATAAAAATAGATATGGAATAAAGCATAAATATAAAGGTTTAAATTTAAGGTCAACATTAGAGTTAAATACAGTTAAGTTATTAGAACAATTAGGAATTGATTACGAATATGAAAAATTAGAAATACCGTATTTAAAACCTACTGATAATAAAATACATATGTATTTACCAGATTTTTACATAAAATCAAAAAATCTTATTATAGAATGTAAGTATTCTATTGATAAAGAAGATAAAATTGTTTTAGCTAAAAAACAAGCTTGTTTAGATTTAGGATATGAGTTTATGTTTATAGATGAAAATATGATAAGATTAAACGCCCTAGAAATAAAGTAATTTGTTTCACACTCGTAAGAGAGTCTATAAATACCGAGTGAATTGCAGGCAATACCTAAAGCTATAACACTACAACATAAAGATGAAATAAGCTTAAGTGTGAATGTTACGAAAGTAGAAAAAAGTTTATAGATTTGTATATGGTTAAATCCTAAGTACAATTAAAATGGTTCTTCTGCAGCCAAGATTCGAATAGAATAAGGTTCAACGACTAATTAGTACACTATAAGTTAATGATAGTGGAAGTGCTCGGCTCCATATAGTAAATTATATGGATGAAGAAATAGTCTCCTCACTTATGAAAGTAAGTGGATATTCTAGTAATATCATATAAGAAGTTACGTTCTTATATAAAGACAAGGCAACAATGTACGCTAAAAAGATGGTTAACTCAAAAATGTATATTAGAGGTAAGATTACTGACTAATATATGTTTTACACATATTCTGCAACTAGTAATTAGTAAGTATCTTTTTACTAGTTGCAATAAAAAAATAATTAAAGGAGAATTAAGTTATGGCAAATATTGATTTCAGTTCAACACCTGTTACAATCACACTTTCATATACAGCCCCTGATGTAAATAGTGAAATCGCTACTGCTCCAGGTGGATATAATGCAGGTACAGTAACAATCAAAGATACTACTATTACAGGTATCGGTGTTCAAGGATATAAGACTAATAATGTTAAGTATCTAAAGTCTGGTCAAGAATACAAGTTCACAACATCAAATGCTGATGAAGTTATGTACTACAGAAGTCTTGCTAAGATTGACGGTATGACAGTTAAGATTGGTGATACTGTAGTTGACCCAGCAGATGTTGCAGCTTGGGGAGACCTAGCTAATGATACTAGAGATGTTGTAATTGAAGAGAATGTAGAAGCTGATGAAGAAGCAGCTGAAGATGATGAAGAAGGTGAAGGGCCAGGCCCTGACGAAGACCCTGACGAAGATACACCTACATTATCAGTAGCTCCTACAGAATTGTCTATTGTTAAAGGCGAGTCTGGAACAGCTACAATTTCAAATGCAACAGGTACAGTTACAGCAGAATCTGATAAACCTAGTATTACAGTAGAAGTTGAAGGAACAACTGTAACAGTTACAGCCTCTGCTAATGCAGCAGCATCTGCTACAGTAACACTTACAGATGAAGCTAGTAACACTGCTACTATTGCAGTTACTACTACAGATGAGTAGTATAAGTTTAACATCTATTTAATTTAAAATAGATTGATGGAGAGAGATATGGCTGTGCCTATCCTCCCCTCTGGATAACAGTCATATCTATCTTTATATCAAATGAAGGGAGTAGTTGTATATGACTTTAGAAGAATATAAAGATGATATTTTGTTACAGCTAGGATTTCCTATTGTTAAAGTTGAGATTAATGAACAACTAGAACAAATAATAGATATGGCTTTTAGAGAAATAAAGCATTATATTACAGATACACGTACAGCTACTATCCCTTATGCAGAAAAAATGCATATTGAAGAGGGAAAATTTAATAAAGGTAAAGATATGATAAATACTGTAGTGATGATTATGAGGAGCAATACTCCAAATAGAATTGCTGATTTTCAGGACATTATGTATTTAGCAGCAAGACAAAGTTCACTGCAGTATGTATCTTTAACTGATTATAATAGAGCTTTGCTCACACAACAATTAAAGAATAGTATAGCAACAGATTTAGATTTTTATTGGGATAAGAAGAATAGTGATTTATATTGTTATGCTAATTATCCTAAACCGGATAAAATTACAGTTGTATATATTCCAGAATATAAAACAGTCGAAGATATAGTTGAACCGTTTTGGCAAAACTTATTAAGACGATTGGCATTAGCTCTAACGAAACAAATTCTAGGTAGAATACGTGGTAAATTCAAATTAAATTCTAGCACATATGAAATAGATTCAGACCAACTACTATCGGAAGCAACAGCTGAGTTAGAAGAAATCAGAGGGTTCTTGAATGAAAACTCAGATATGATGCTACCTATAGATTAAAAATATGAGAGGAGATTTTTTCAATAATGACTAAGTTAAATGAAAAAACAATGAGTACATTTGAAGCTACTATGAGAGCTTGTCAAGAAAGTAAAAGTAAGAATAAGACTCAGAAGAAACTAATCAAAGAGTCTAACAAAATCACAGAAGCAGATGATATTGATGCTGGTATAGATGATTTTGATGAATTTGATGATGAAGTTGTTGACTTTGATGGAAATCCAATCGAAGGTGAAAGTTTACCAGAAGATACATTTGATGATGTTGCGGTAATTATTGACCCTGATTTGGACCCAGAACAAGTTACAGATAGTATAGATGAACTACAACAACTTATTGACGAAACACCAGATGGTGAGGTTCCAACATCAGATGAGTATGTAGGAGATTTTACATACACTTGTCCAATTTGTGGAAATAAATTCTTTAATGATACTGAACTTGCAGAAGGAAGTGAATGTCCAGTTTGTGGTGAAACACCTGAAGCATTTATTCTAATGGGTGAAGTATCAAAGATTGATGATACAGAAGATAAGAAAGACGAAGAAGAACCTAAAGAAGATTCTGAAACTAAAGAAGAGTCTACTGAAGAAGAAGTAGAGGAAGTTGAAGAAATTGAAGAATCTAAAAAGGTAGAAGAAGGTTGTTCAGACAAAGAAGATAAAAAAGAAGATGAAGAAGATAAGACAGAAAAGAAAGAAGAATCTGCACAGCAACTTGAACTAGATTCTAAACCTGTATGGACTCCACCTAAACGCTCAAATAAGAGACCTAAAGTTAAAACAGTTACTAAAGATAATGCTCTAAAAGCAGAAAGAGCAAGACGTAGAGCAAGAGCATTAAGAAGAGCTCGTAGAATGGAGCAAATGAGAAAGAATCGTAGAGTTAGACCTATTGAAAGACGTAGAGTTGAAAATAGAAGAAGACCTATGAGAAGACCTATTTCTAGAAGACGTGCAGTTGAATCTAGAATTTCAAGACAAGCTGGAGTTAAAAGACCACTTAATAGACGTAGAGTTGAGAATAGAAGAATCGAAAATAGAAGTAGATTTGCTAAACCTATGAATAGAAGAACTTTTAACAGACAAAGACAGTTTGAACAAAGAAGACCTATGAGAAGAGGTATGAGATTAGAAGAAAAGTCTTTCAATAAACTTCTAACAAACTTCGTAACAGAGAATTATAAGAATATTGATTCTATGGAAGTTACAAAGGCTAGAATTTCTAAAGGAACATTGACTTTAGAGTGTGTTCTTAATAAGAAAGATGAATCTAAAGTAAATGCAAATATTGTAATTGAAAACTTTAGATTTAGAAATGGATATGGAAGATTTACTTGTGATGTAGATAAAGTATTTAGTCCTAAAACAGAATCAAATACTAAAAATACATTTATAGTTGAATGTAAGAAGATTGATAATGTTGTTAAATGTACAGGATTTAGATATAACTTTATTACAGAAAGTAAATCAGGAACATATCGTGTTTCAGGATTATGTAAATAATATTAAATAGGTTGAGAGTAGTATGGGAAAATTAATAGACTATGATGCAAAAATATATGGAAGTTTCTTTAAAGAAATGGCTGAATTACGTGGATTTACTGTTCAATATAGATATATACTTAAATCCACTGAATCAATTCATAGTGAAATTGACCCAGAAAAACTCTCAGAACCTATTGAACTAAGTGTTATTTATGAAGCTAATCCTAAAAGAAAGTTTCTAAGAAATCTTGGTTGGTTATCTGAAGACCCAGAGGATAAACCTTATATAATGATGTTACCTATAGATACTCCTAATTTAACTGTAGAAGCAAGAATTTATATATCTCCTACAGCTGATAGAGAATTAGTAACACAATCTATGTCAAGAGAGTTTAAGATAACAGAAATAACAACTCAGAGCGAATATCCTGATTGTTATGTGTGTAAGGTTGTACCAGTCTTTAAAAATGAACCTATCAAGGCAAATTATGAAGAAACTAATTATAACTATATAAAAGAGGAGTAACAATGAAAACATTTCTAGTTACAACAAGAAATCAAACAGTAATAATAAATGGAAAAAGTTATTATTACAACAATATCATTTCAGTAAAAGATAATGATACTAGTACTTTAGATTATTGTAAAATGTTGGTTAGTGATGGTAGATTAAGTGTTTATAGTTCTACTGAACCTAAAAAAGTAAAAGTAGAAAAACCTAAATCTAAAAAATCTAAATCAAATAAAAATTATAAATCTAAAGAACAAGATAAAAATAAAAATAATAAAAAGGAGGAAAAATAGATGCCTTCAGTTACTATTAATGAAATAGATAATACCATAGTACAATCAAGTGTAGGTTTATACAATACAACATTGGTTATCGGAGGTTCTACTTTCGGACCTATTAATACTCCAACATTACTAACATCTTTATCAGATTTAAGTATCTTTGGAGGAAGTGTTGAAGGTACTTATTCATATAAGACAGCCAAAAACATTTTAAGACTTGGTTATCCTATTTTATTTACTAGAGTTGCTGCTGAAGATGAGTCTACTGCAACTGCTAGTGTCTATGGACACAAAGATATTAAAGATAAGAGTCTTACAGGATTTACAGTTATAGATAATGAGAATGTTAATTATGGGTATAAGGCAAGTAACTATGGAAGTCCTACTAGTGTAAGTATTAGTACAAATGATAATAATGATATTATTGTATCTGCTACTTATGATACTGCTATTGCTGATACTACAACATTTACTAGTAAGTTAACTATTGAAAATGCTTCACATCAAAGACAAGATGTTGTTGTTATTGGAGACCCTATTTTAAATGAAGAAAAAACTACTGCTACTTGGACAATTCCATCTGGAACTTCTGGATATGAAGCTCCAGACATTAATGATACAGACCCACATAGATTTGAGTTTGTTTCTGATTTCAATGTTCAAGGAGAAACAGACCCAGTGCCTGGTGTCAATGTTGATTTTGCTGAAACAGAAGAAGAATCTTCAGTTAATATAAAAGCTGTTTATTCAGGAGAATTTGGCGATTCAATTTCAGTAGATTTGTATAGAACAGAATTAGCAAAAGCTAATACAAATTCTCAAACAAATTATCAATATAGTTTAAAAGTATATGTAGGTACAGGTGTAGTTGAAACATTTAAGATTATGCAATATCCAGGAAAAGGATATGGTCCTGGAGAATCTTCACTTGGAGAGACTTTTGATATTGCTTATGCAGCAGCTTTGAAACAAGCTGTAAACGGAAATTCTAAATATATTAGTGTTGAAGATAATTCAACAGAAATAAAGACTTCAGCATTCCATAGTCATTTGAAAGAAATGGACCACTTGAATTTAGATGATGAAACTCAATATGAACTTCATCTAATTTCACTTAAAGGTGATTCAAGCAAATATGGAAATGAAGCTACTATTAAATCAGAAGTATTTAAGTTATGTGAAGATTATAATAAAACTTCACCTAGTCCAGATAATTTCTTTGTAGGTCTAGAAGACAAATATACATATGATTTTAGATTTGCTACAGCTGCTGGTATTTGTAGAGACTTAGAAGATTCTAGTACAATTCCTAGTGTTCATACAAATACAATGGATGTATATGATGCTATTAGAAAATTATGTTATACTAGAGGAGATGCTTTTGGTATATTAGATATTGCTCAAGATGTAGAATTAACTTCTGGAGATTTAAGAGAGTATGTTCCGGTTAGACAGTATGAATATAAGCCAGATTCTTATGTAGCTTATTATTGTCCTTGGTGTTATGGACCAAATGTTGATGGTGTTGGTGAATGGTTACCACCTTCATATTGGTTCTTACAAGCATTGTTAACAAATGTTAATAATGGAGGACAAGTTTATAACCCACCTGCTGGTGTTAAGAGAATGAGAATTGGTAGTATTACTGCTACATCATCTCAAATTGGTGGAGCTACTTTAGATGAACTTCAATCAGAAGATGCATATCATATTAGAATTAATCCTATTATGAATTTAAGAAATTATGGATATGTAGTATATGGATTGAGAACAGGTTATGCTCTATCACCTCCATATGAATTATCTAAGAAATCAGCTCTACAACAACCTCACGTAAGAATCTTAGCAAATGAAATCAAAGCAGTTATTTTTGATACTGCTTTAGGATTAACATTTGATAATAATAATCTTCTTACTTGGAACTCATTTATTAGTAGAGTAAATGATACATTATCTTCAATGCAAGTAAATAATGCTCTTAATGATTATGAAATCATTATGGACGATTCTCTACAAAGAGATGATAGAAAAGTTATTTACGGTTCAGTTAAAGTTTCAGTATTTGAAGCGGTTGAAGATTTTGTAATTGATTTCCAACTAGACCCTGCAACAGTTACTTATGGTGAAAGTACAGTTGCTCTATAAAATAGAAAGGAGATTAATAAATGAAATTTCAAGATAATACAGGTAATGCTTATTATAGCAAAGGTGCCGTTCAAAGAATGTCTAATGCTAGACAATCTAATTGGTACTGGGAACCTCAGCGTACTAACAACTTTGAAGTACAGATAGAGTTAGATAATTTAGGTTTACCTAAATTAAGTGATACTGGTTCTAATCAAGGTTATAAAAAAGATTTGATGTTGTCTGTAGCAAACTTTGATGCTCCTGGAATGAGTATTTCACCTATTGAAGTACCTTATGGAAACAATGTTGCTAAGTTTGCTGGTAGACCTTCTATGGATACATCTAATATTACATTTAATGATTTTATTGGATTAGATGTAGAAAGATTATTAGCCGCTTGGTTCAACTTAATCTATGACCCTAAGAAAGAGGTTGTTGGACAGGCTAAAGATTATAAAACAACTGCATATTTGATTGAGTTTTCACCAGATGGTAAAATTTATCGTTCTTGGACACTTCACGGTGTTTGGTTAGGTGAATATAAACTAGGAAGTTTTGCTCAGGATAATAATGCAGTAAGACAGATTTTAGGTTCATTGATTTATGACTACTTTACAGAGACTGAAAAAAGTGAACTCAAACTATAATTTATAAACTTAATTATATTTGGCGTTTTAGTTATGAGTTATATTCATAGACTAAAATGTCAAATATAATTGTATATATTGATATTTTAATGGGAGGTAAATAAATGTCAAATGTAGCAATAAAAGAAACAGTTAAATTACCAAGTAAAGGTCTTGGTTATACAACAAAAGTACCTAGTGAGATAGAGTTAAGAGCTATGTCTACACTAGATGAAAAGATAAGACTATCATCTACAAATGGATTTAAGATTATTCCACAGTTAATTAATAACTGTAAAGAAGATGATAGTTTTAATGCAGAAGACTTATATTTAGCAGATTTAATTGCTTGTATGTATGCTTTAAGAAAAGTTACATACGGAAGTGATTATAAAATTACTCTTCAATGTCCATATTGTGGTAATAACATTGATTTAGAGATTGATTTAGATTCGTTAAATACAGTATATGCAGATGATAATTTTACAGGTACTCTTGATGTAACTCTTCCTGTTTCAGGAGATGTTATTACTTGTAAATTATTATCAATTAAAGAAGACGATTTAATTATTAAAGACGCAGAAAAAACTAAAATGAAGTTTCCTGAATATGTAGGAGACCCTACACTTATTATTAAGTGGAATTATATTATTACTAATATTAATGGTGAAGTTGCAAGACAATTAAAAACTCAAGATTATGTTGAGAAAATGCACGCAAAAGACTTCAATTATCTAACTAGTAAATATAATGAGTTTGAAAACTCCATAGGTTTAGATACAGAATTAGTAGATATTTGTCCTACTTGTGAAAGGAATGTTAAATATACTCTGCCGGTAACAGAGGAATTTTTTCGACCAGAATTTTGATATAAATGGTATACCTAATAAGTATTTATTATATGAAAGAATAGTTAAAGACCAAGTTATTATTTCGTATAATTTACATATACCATTTTTAGACACAGATGCTATTTCTCCACAAGATAGAGATTTAATATTAGAAACTCTTAAAGAAATACGAGAGGCAGAAAAAGAGGCTATAGAAGAAGCCAAGAAGGGATAGTGAATATGGTAACAAAACTATATGAAAATATTCAATATAAAAATCACGATATAACGATAACAAAATCTGGTGCTGTTGTTAGAGATGGTGCTGGAAAATACATTCAAGAATTTTCTACAGAAGAGGAAGCTAAAGAATATATAGATAGTGTAACAGAGGAAGATTAAATGGCACAAAATGTTTATAAAATTAGAAGTCAGGATTTAGCCTATTTAAGAGATTCTGGTTTATATAAAAAATCATCAGGAAATAATTTATATTTATATTTTATTACAGACACTTCACAATTAAAAATATTTAGAGGTCCTTCTCCTGAAGATTATGATGCTGTTATTTGTTATACTGATTCAGATAGATTTATAGATACTGAAGACAATAAAAAATACTTTGTTGTTGATTCCAGTACATTATATAATTATTCGGGTGGTTTATGGACAGTTATATTCAAGTCTAACATCGATTCATATAACGCCATTGTTGCTGATAATGAACAAAGAGAATTAGTGGGTACTGGAGAGGATTTATTAGATAATAATGGATTACTTGGAAATGGTAATGTTGTTATTAGAGATACTAATAAATTAGTTAAAGGTATTTTAGCAAATGCTATTGTAGGAAATAATGAATATATTTATTTATATTCTGCGTTTGGAAATAATATTAGAATATCTCCATCATCAGCGCCAGGAGAAAATTTGAGTGGTGTATTACAATTAAATGGATACAACGGTTTTTATACTCCTGATGCTCACTATCACGGAATATTTTCAGCAGACTACATCGATTTAGATGAGGGTAATATAAGTTCTAAGCTAGAAATTAGAACAGATGGTGATTACAGTGTTGATGCAGAGATTATAGATGATATATATATTTCATATGTATTAAGTTCACATAAAGATTCTCCTGTTTCACAATTTAGACTAGATTCAGAAGATTATGGTTCAGAAGATGATACAGTTACATTGCAAAATAATATTCAGAATTTAGAATATACGTATATAGAATCTACAGAAGAAACAGATTTACCAGATGTAATTAAAATTTCTTTTGATTTAATTGTTGAAGCTCCATATGTATTTTCAAATGGATTAGAAAATGAATTTTCTGTAAATGATAATATATTATTACCAGATAATTATATTATTAATGTTGATATAGAAGATGAGGATGATACTTTAATACTATTAGGTTATCCTCCATATCCATACGTTAATGCTAAAATAATAGAGAGTGGAAGAAAAATACATATAGAAATATTTAATGGAATAGAAGTAAAAACAGATTAGAGAGGTACGTTATGATTAAAAAATTACAAGAGTTCAATAATGCATCTTTAGATAAATCTGTGGGTAATACATCTGTTGATGTAAAATCTCCAACAGAACTTATCAGTGCGGCTGGATTTCAATTATCAAAAAATTCTACAGATAAAAATGGATTGGGAATTTCAGATAGTGATATGATTGCCGTTCAATATTTAGAAGATGGAACAGTATCTATTGTATTAAATAATGACTTAACATTAGATAGTCAAGCAGTAAATACATTTAAAAAAGAATTTCAAGAAGCAGAAAAACTTGCTCAAGAAATAACAAGAACTTATCAATAAATAAATGATAAAAATATTAATTAAGAAAGAAGGTGATGTAAATGGCTAATAATAAAAACAATAATACTGGTCAAAATACATCACCTTCTTCTCGTTCTAATAATGTTGGAAATAAAAGTAATCAAATATCAGAATTAGATTTAATAAATGTTAATGCTGATAAAGCTAAAAAAGAGCTTGGTTCAGTTTTTTCTTATATAAATGACAATTTGAAAAATATAAATAAAGATACTGATAAGTCTATTAATAGTCTTACTAAGAAGGCTTTGAGTGCTAATAAGACAGTATTTAATGACTTATTCAAATCTTTAGATAAATATTCTGATAAATTAGATGATACTTTAAATAAATTAAATAGTTTAGGAACAGGTACGTCATCAGGAGTTACAGCATCTGCTAATAGTCCTAAATTTAGTAATGTTGTTTATGATAAAGCCATTTTTAATAATGCTACATTTAATCATTCTGTATTTAATGATGTTGTCATTAATGAAAAGAATAGACCACAGAAACCTCAAATAGTCGATTATTCAGGAAGACCTATAGATTCTGGTAAAAACATTGGTTCAACTAGAAAAGAATATAGTAATTCTGATTCAGGTTTTTCTGGATATGGTAAATTAGATAAAGAATTTGATTATCAACCTGGAAATATTTCCATACCTAATAATAAATGGAGAATGATGGTCAATGACAAAAGAGAAGAGTTAAGACCTATATATGAAAAAGCTGATTGGTTAACTAATCGTGGTCAACTAATGGATACAGAAAAACTTACTAAGTTTTTATCTATTGGTAAAGATGTAAAAGATATTGGCAAGACTTTACTTAATTTTGCAAAGCCTTATTGGGAAAAAGCTAAAGGAGCTTTTGAACAAAACTATACTAAAGTAGCAGGATTAACATCTCCAGAACAGGCTGGTACTGGTGGATTTATGGGTATCAATACTGGTACTGATATGTTCAATGATATGCTAGACAGTACAGTCGCTAAGTTTGGAGATGAAGCATTTAATTATAGTAGTGAAATGATACCTGCTATGACTAAGGCTTTGGAACAAGGTTTTAAAGGACAAGAGGCAATTACTAAAGCTCAAAATGATATGGTAGCATCTAAGATATTACCTTGGATGGATACTCAATCAGAAGCTTGGGTAAATATGTCTTTTAACATAGATAAAAATTCTTTAGACCAACTTAAAAATCAACAATTAATGATTAAACAATCTGAACAAGGAAACAGATTGTTACAAGATGGTATTATTAATTATCTAACGTCTGACTTAGCCCCATTAATGACTGATATTGAAAGTGGAGTGGCTGCTGCTACTGGTTATCAAAGTTTAGGACAATATACAAGTTTAATGGAAGCCTATGAGAAACAAGGTATGTCATCAAATGATGCTTATCAAGCAGCTAAAGAAGTTATGGGAGCTCAGAAGGATGTATACGGTGCTCTAACATCTGGTAATGTAAATCAAATTTTACTTGGTGCCGAATTTGGTGCTGGTGCTGGTGTCAATGAAGCAGTTGGAAATTCTACAGTTGGTTTAGCTAATATTGGAGCTCAAGCAAATGAGGCTGGAGATATTATAGGTGGTGCCGCAGTAGCAAATGCTCTTGGTTATAAAGGAATGTTAGCTGGTGGTTGGACACAAACTGCTAATCAATTAACAGTTACTGGTTCTGATACAGATTATCAATTGGGTGGAACTGAGAAGATTGATGCTTTAACTGAGAACATTTCTAATTATAATACTGAAGATACAAAATACAAAAATAAAATGGAAAATACTGTAGCGGATGCGACTCAGTTTATGAAAAATTTTCCAACACAAGCTATTAGTGAAATTGCTAGTACTACTAAACAAATTTTGGGTTCAGTAATATCTATTGCTTTAACTAATGCCGCATTTAAAGTTCCAGGTGTCGGTGGTATTGGTGGAAGTATGCTTAATGCCAGTATGATGGCTAATATGTCTGGTACTAGTGGTGGAATTGGTGGTGCTGGTGGTATGATTACTCCAATGGCTGCTACTAGTAGATTAAGTAGTTTAGGAAATGCTATTAAAGGTTCAGGATTTTTAAGAAGTGGTGGATTAGGTGCTATGAGTACGGGTTCAAAATTCTTGTCTGGAGCTAGTATTGCTGGTGGTCTAATAAATACTGGAATAGAAGGATATTCTGGTTATAAATCTGCTGAAGAGTGGGGAACTTCAAAAGGCGCCGGAGTTGCAGGTGGTATTTTGGGTGGCAGTAAAGGTGGACTCGGTAATGCTCTCACTCACGGATTAGGCTGGGCAGCTTTAGGATTCGGATTGGGTGGACCTGTAGGTGCTGCAATTGGTGGTATTTTAGGAATAGTTACTGGTGCTATTGGTGGAGATACTATTGCTAAAGGAATAGATAGTTTATTTGGAACAGGTCCTCAAAAAGATAGCCAAGAAGTTTTAAATTTGGCTAAAAAATATGAAAAATCTGGATATTTTAAAAAAGATGCTCTTTCAGTGGCTAGAAATATTGCAGGTAAATCCCATTTTTCAGGATTATCATTTGTTCCAGAAGATAATTATACAGCAAATCTTCATAAAGGCGAAATGGTAGCTACTGCAAAAACAGCCAGTAAATTAAGAAAAAGGGGTATTACTGGAAAAGAGACTACAGATGAATTAATAGATAGCAAATTGAATAATACTATAGATTTTTCAAGTATAACCTCAATATTAGAAGTAATTTCAGATAAAGTTAGTGAGGCCACGGATAAAATTGCTCCAAAAACTAAGCAACTTAATGTTAAGTTTAATAATAAAGTTAACACTAAACTAAACACAGATGAGGAATAGAATAAATGATGAATAATATAAAAATAGATGACAACAATTTCTTTATTTCATATTTACAAGGTATTCTAAAACAATACTATTCTTCTAAAATAATATTGTCTAATTATTATGATTATAATACTCATCAAAGCTTAATAGATTTTATAAATTCTTATATATATACTAAGAATAGAGATATTGTTAAAATATTAAAGAATGATAAGACGTTAGTATATGAAAATGAGAATATATTTAAAAAATATTTTTCTATTGTTGATAATGTAGATTCTATATTATTGAGAGTTAAAAATATAGAAGTAGTGGATGAATTTTTTGAGTCTAATAAAAATAGTAATAGAAAGTATTTAATTAAGCTATTAAAAACTTATGGTTGGATTATTAGTGATTATAATCTATACGATGATATAGACCAATACATTACAATTCAATCATTGTATCCTGATATGGGTATTATTAGAGAAGATTTATTGAAGATGATAAATCTTTTTAATGAACAACGAATTTTAACTAAATATAGATTAAGTGGAACAGGTTTAGAATATAGTTCAAATTCTAAAATCTTAATATTAAATTATAATCAAGATTTTATTTACACCATCTGCAGTAAAAAATATTTAGATAAAAATTTAAGAGTAGCTTTATCTTTAAAATCTTATAATGATATTATTACTAATATAGATACAGATGGTATGGAAATATTTAATGATTTAGAATATACGGGAAAGTTGGGACGAATATTCGATACTACAAACTTTAATCCATATTCTTCTGCAGAAGATACTGAATTAAATTATACAGAGTATCAAACAATGTTAATAGAATTACCTTATAATTATAATGATACATTATTAATATTAGAATCATCTATTGAAGATTTATTAGATACTAATTTAAATGTAGCTAAAGTAGTTAATAATACTTATGAAACTAATATAGAATGGTTAGATAAATTTTATTTTAATGATAATTGGTTAATACATAAAGAATTATTGCAAATATTTTTAGGTAATACTATAAATGAATATTCATCAGAAGAAAATATAAGATATATACAAAATTTATATAAGTACATTGATATGAGTTACAATAAAGCTTTAGAATTAAAAGAAAAATCTTATGGCATATATGACGATGACTTGAAACAAGGAATTAAAAATATACAAAAAGCTAATGGGGTTCTTTATTGTAATGGAACAGTAGATACTCAAACAGAAGAATTATTATTAAGAGGAAGTGAGGAATAATGCCTTATACAGTTCAACCTAGTAAATTACCTGGATGTAGTATAACTAATTTACAAACGAATAGTAGTTTTACATTACCTTGTTATCCAGATGATATAAGTATGAGTGTAGGTGCTAATTGGGCAGAGACGCAAGGTTATGGACGTTCAGAACCAATTACTGCTTATGCTGGAACTAATTTTATAAAATACAGTTTTACCATAGGTCTTCATAGAGATTTTTGTGAAGCTAAAGGTTTAAATTTTGATACATTATTAGAAGCCTTAGAGAATACTATATATGCAAAATATGGCAAAGGTGCTGAATATCGTTCTCCTTTAACTGCTTTTACATTTGGTAAGTTTCATATAGAAGGTTCAGTAACAAGTTTAGATGTTTCGTATAAAAAACCTATAGATTATTTGGGTAGATATGTATATGCTGAAGTTAGTATATCAATAACAAACATACCCGAAAAACTACCTTCTTATAATGATTTTAATAAGAATTGGAATGTGGGGTAAAAATTAAATGTTAAATTTATCTAAAAGTTATATAAAATCTATAAAAGACCAAAGAGAAGAAATATCATATTCTAGTCCAAGAGTGTATGACATAATAGATAGTAGATATAAGAATACTAATTTGATTTCAGATTTTAAGAATAACAAATTATATCATTCCATAAGATTTAGAGATATTTATGAAGAAACTTCTAATGATAAATATTTCAAAGTAACATCTAGAGAACAGGATAGATTAGATATAATAGCACAAGATTATTATAATGATGCAAGTATGTGGTGGATTATTGCTTATGCAAATAATCTCACTAATTGTTTTTATATTCCTATTGGAACTATATTAAGAATACCATACATTGTTAATCTAGTCTATTAAGGAATTAAATTATGAGTTATATTGTAAGCGATAAAACTAAAAAATGGATTTCTGATAATTCTACTAAAATTGAAGGTAAATACGCACAACAGAATTCTTACGAAGACGAAAAGAATAGAGAGAAAACTGAAGGCACAGTTAGTGCTGTTATTAATAATATTTTCGGTATAGTCAGTGGTTCTTATGGTGGGTATTCTTTTAATAATATTTCACAATTAGAAGATTTATCATATATTGGCATAGACTTATTTTCTAATACGACTATAACTTATAATGGTAAAGATATTAAAGTACCGAAATATGTTTGGAAAGATTATGCTGAATATGTAATATCTAATAGTACTAAATTTGACGATAACATAGTATATCAAGCCTCTTCATACATAACTGGTCAAATTGGATTAGATGATGCTATATTAAAGAAATATAGTGATGCTATACTCGAAACAACTGATGGAAAAACACAAAAAACACAACAACAAATTTCAGAAGAAAAGCTTACAAAGTGTTTAACTGAGTTACAAAATATAAATACAAATGGAATTGGTTATACTCCATTCGTAGTACTAAAATTAATTGGTTATAAATATAGTGGAAATAAGAGAATAATCAATTCTCAGACTGTAATTGATAGTAGAGATACCAATCAAGCAATTAGTACTTATTTCAATTACAAAAGAAATGGTACTGGACAAGCAAATGAGTTTGAAATTGCTGTATGCTTTTCGCCACACGAAAGAGCTAAATCATTATTAGATGAAAAGAATCAAATTAATCCAAACACTTTGGAATCTATTTTAACTCAAATTTGTATTGCATCTAAACAAGGCACTGATGACAATAAGAATAAAAATAGTATAATGGAATCTGAAGATTCTGATGAACAAGAATTTGATTTAGATGATTTGCGTGCTACACTATGGTCTTGTAAATTACAAGTGGGATATACAGTAGATGGTCAAGATTCAATTATTTCACCTGAGTATAATACATTGGTTACTGATTATAAATATGAATTCATTGAAAATCAATTAGTATATACAATTCAGGGCGTAAGTTCTGTTATGGAACTTGCTACTATGGATAAATTTAAACATAGAGCTTTTGCTTGTACTGAAGAACCTATTGCTTCCGCTTTAGAAGTATTTTTGCAGCAATTAGATGAAAACAATGAATTGAATAAGTTTAAGGTTGCGTGTGGAAATTTACCTGATGGTAATCCTATATTTACAAAATTAGATATAGAACACGTCTTTAATTCACAGAATATCAATTCTCCAATTTCTTGTAAATGCACAAAAAATTTTAGAGATACTGCTAAGTATGAATTATATAATCCCAAAGAATCTAAAAACAATAATGTATCAACAGATAATGAAATAGATTTTGAAAAGATTATGGAAAATGGCATACCAAAATCTAATAAAGATATGTCTCTATTTGGTAATTTAGAAGAATTATTATCTTTTGCAACACTAAGAAATAGTTATTTAAAAAACTATAGTGGTAAATTTGATTATACAATATTAGATTCAAGTAAAGATAATTATGATTCTATATTATACATAACATTTAATGAATATAGTAAGGGTTTTGAGGATGAGACTGTAAAAGATAGTGTATTTACATTTAGATGGTTAGACACACCAACTCCTCATAGTATAGTTAAAAATTTTCAAGTTAATGAATCCGGGGCATATATAAAAGCTGCAATTAATACTAAAACTAAAGCTCTTATGGAAGAATTATATTTTGTAGATAATGAGGGAAAATCTTATCTATTATCAGATACAGATGATATTACTACTGAATCTGGAGAATTCGCACCTTGGTATAATATTATAAAAGAAAGTATTTATAAAAAAGCTCTAAGAAATTTAGGTAATTACAAAGCTTCTTTAACATTGATTGGAGTCCCAGCTGAAATTTTAATATTATCAACAATTAAAATTGAAGTTTATATGGATGGAATGGAACATTTTTCATCTGGATATTATAGAGTTATTTCTATTCAAGATACTTTCGATACAAGTGGTTATCAAACAACGTTAGAGTTATTGAAGATTACAGAAAAGACTGATATTGATAAATTAGCTAAAGATTTAAAATTATTAATACAATCATCTTATAAAAATTCTAAAGTTCTTACTAATGAGGAATTAAGTGAGGACCAAATTATAAATTCTAGCAAAGATTACTATACCAAAGTAAAGAAAAGTTCTAAGTTAACTAAATATTGGAAAAAACAATACGAAAAATATAAGAAGGATGAGAAAGAGAAGAAAAAATCTGATAGAACTAATTTTACATATAGACAATTTATTGGTTCCGAATATAATTTTGCCTCCGCTAGCGATTCAGATGATGTTAAGATTATAACAGAAAAAGATTTAGATAGTAATGGTAATATTAAAAAGAAGAAATAATTATGAGTAAATTAATAACAGCTAAAGTATTATCAGAAAGAAAATATGGTGATAAAGATAAAGTGAAGATAATTGTACCTTCACGTGTTTCACCTGAAATTTATGATAATGATGGTATAGACCCTAATAATGAAAATAATGATTATACTCAAGAGGCTATGGTTGCTTGTAATAATAATCTTGCAAAAGACGATTTAGTTTGGATTAGTTATCTGGATAAAGACAAGACTCAACCTGTTATTGTAAGTCCTTATTGGGGAAAAACAGATTCAGATAATTTCAATGAGAATCCGGGTAAAGACCCTAGCGACCCTAATACAGACTTATTAGAATGTGGTGTAAAATTAGCAGACTTAGGTGTTGTAATAATGTCTTATGGAGAAGCAACTCAACCCATTTCTAAATTAAATCAAGATGATATTAAGGGAATGATTAAAGATGAGTTCTATGCTATGTGTGATGGTAAAACCGCTATTGGTATAAGACAATGGACAGATGGCAGTGATTCTAATAGAGCGACAAAAGCATATAAATATATTTATGAAGAAACTAAAGACAGAGCTAAAAAATTAGGGGGTACAGGTAAATTAAGTAGAGACTCAGTTAATACTGTAAAAAAAGTAATATCATCTGAAGATGGTAGAGAAGCTCAATACAACTATGCTTTAAATGATGACCCTACAGAACCTATTTCTAAACTTATTGATTCTATAGTTAAACAGGGAATTAAAGATAATGCTTGCATTCTTTATTTTATGGATATCTGTAATCAATATGGTGCCGGAATGGAGAATAAAAATAGAAAGAAATTTATTAAAGCCTATAAAGATTTAAGTAAAAAGAATCTTAAAAATTTCCATAATAAGATGATGTCTATGGACCCAGGAACATATGCGTCTAGACGTAAAAATACTTATAAAAATGTCAAGATGATGCAAGATGCTGGTTGGTTAAAAGGTAAAGCTGGTAATCTTGAGAATGTTTTTGATAATGATGATGGTGCTAATGAAAAAACTGGTTGGGTATTTCCAATATCTGATAAAGATGGTAAATTTAAACTTGACCAGAAATGGAGATATAAAGATGGTGTAAGATTTGCTCATAAAGATGGTAAGAGCGAGGGCAAAAAAGCAGTAGCAATGTACAAAGGTAAGGTTAAAAAAGTTGAAGTTGTAGGTCAATCTTATACTATAGGAGTAGAATTAAGAACTAAAAATAGTAATGAAAAACATTATGTTGAATATCATTCATTATATAGTAAGTCTGTAAAAGAAGGAGACAACTTAAATAAAAATGACACAATAGGAACTCTTAATTCCAATGGTTTATTAATAAAAGTTCATAAGAATAAAAGTAAAAGTAGTTCCTATGTAAATCCCGAAGAATATATAGGAAGTAATGTAGTTTTTGGAGGTGGAGGAGGATTTGGGGGTAATCCCGATAAATTTATTTGGTATTATCAATGGATAGGTGGTTATTATTATAAACATAATTATGGTAGTGCCATCGGTAATAATTCTCAAGCAGCTTGTGGAATATTTTCATTAGCTATGGCTTGGACAAACTTTTCGGGAAATTACAAATCTTATATACCAACAAAAATGAGCAATGGAAAAGGTACAGGTATTGCTCAAAAATGGGGAGCAATAGCTAGAGACGGTAATTTAAGAGGTAATAACGATAGTGGAATATCAAAAGCTACAAATAGTCATAAGAAACAATTAGGTTGTACTGCTAAATACTACGGCAAAGGATTATCTGTTAAAAAAGTAAAGAGTGTACTTAATAAGGGTGGTATATTGCTTTGTCGTATTGGCGAAGGTACTTTAGGTTATCAAGGGCATTTTTTGGATATTACAGGTATGACTAAGAGTGGTAAATTAATATTAGCAGACCCAGGTAAAAAAAGTACAGCATATTATAAATATAAGGATGCCGGTGGTAAAGGTTCTGTAAAAGGAACATCTCACGGAGTATCTACAGACTGGTTATCGCGAGTTACTTATTATTATACATTTTTACCTTATAAAGGATAAATCATTATGTCAAAAGAACTAGAATTTATACCTGCCAAATGTCTTGAAGAAAGAGATTGTGGTGATAAACAAAAAGTTAAAATAATAGTATCTACTAGATGTTCTCCAGAAATTTATGATAATGATGGTATAGACCCTGTTACACAAGAAGACTTTACTCAAATGGCTGTTGTTGGTTGTAACAATAAATTGGGTAAAGGTTCAATGGTTTGGATTAGTTATTTAGACGATAATGATTCACAACCCATTATCATAAGAGTATTTCACGGTAAAACCGATTTTGATACTTTTAACTTTGGAGATTCTACAGGACCTAATAGTAATGATGACCCTAATGCTCTACAATTAGAATGTGGCTTATCATTAGCTGATTTAGCGGTAGATGTAGTTGCAAGTGGCGAATTAAATTATGAATGGTCATCTTTAGACAATAGAATAAAATCAGAATGTTTTACATATGCCAAAAGTAAATCTTTAGGACTTAGACATTGGAATGGTTCTAGAGCGAAATCAGTTTTAAACTATGTTTATAAACAAGACAAAGAACAATCGAAAAAGATTGCTGATAAATATAATAAACAAGTAAAAGCTTATGATGGTAAATCAAAAGTAAACGATGAAGTTTTATCTAAAATAAGTAGAATATTGAGTACTTCATATGGTCAAGAAGCACAAAGAAAATGTGCGAGAACTGGGGAAGGAGATACAGGAACAAGCCTAGGAGAAATTATACAATATGGTTCTAAACAAGGTATAACAAATAATGCTAGCTTATTATTATTTGTAGAAATGTGTAATGATTACACAGGTAAAAAAGACCAATGGAATAAACTTGCTGAATATGGCAAGGGTAAAGTTTCATTTACAGATTATTATAATACTTTAAAAGATAAGAATCCTAAAGTTAAAGGTTGTAAAGGACCTATGGAATCTAAAGAAGATAAAGTTAAAAGAAAATCTGTTTATCATAATATTAAAATGATGGAGGATGCTGGCTGGTTAAAAGGTAAATCAGGAAATTTATCTAATGTAACAAATGCTAGTTCATCGAATGAAACTACTGGTTGGTTATATCCTGTATCAGATAAAAATGAAGAATTTAAAATTACAGGTAAGTGGAAAACTAGTAATGGTATTAAGATAACTAGTAGTAAGTCTGAAGGTAAAATTGCTGCAGCAGTTTATACAGGAACAGTTAAAAAGATAGAGACTAAAGGTCAAACAGTAAATGTATATATTCAATTTAGAACAAAAGATAATAAAAAACATTATGTAGAATATATAGGTTTACAAAAAAGTGATGTTGCTAAAGGAGAAAATGTTTCAAAAGGTGCTTCTATTGGTAAGTTAACATCAAACGGTTTAATCTTTAGAGTTCATAAAACAAATAGTAAAGATAGTGCCTATGTTAATCCAAATGATTATATAGGAAGTAATAAAAAAGAAGATACTGAAACTTCTAAATTATCAGGCAAAACTAAGAAGACTGTCACTATTCCAAAAAGTGTTAATCAATGTGGTTTAACTCAAGACTTTACGAATTATGATAGAGACTTAGGTGGTTGGCAATGGAGTCAAGGTAGTCCACAAAGAAGCATATGGTTAAAATGGAAAAAACAAGGTAAAAAAACAAAGAAACACGTTGCTGTGATTGATGGTTTATATTTAATTGCGGTACAAACAGGAACCTTTGGTTCACCTGGAGATGCTATAACAGTAGTACTAAGAGATAATACTAGTTTTGATGCTATTATTGCAGATACCAAAAAGAAAACCGACCCTAGAAGTTCTTCTTATGGTCATTATTATGGTAATAAAGAATCTATAGTTGAATGGGAATTGCATAATGGTAAATATAAATCAGTAGATTTAGGTAGTTGGGAAGGTAAAAAAGTTAAGTGTATTAAAAATAAAGGTAAATATATAAAATAATCAATTTAATTTTTATAGGAGGTATATTATAATGATTATTAAGGTAAAAGAAAACAAAGAACAAGATAAAATCAATAAGGAATTATTAGATTTTGACTATGTTGAACCTGAAGAGCAAGAACAAATTGAACAACTAGAACTTTATCGAGATGAGGAATATAACAAAGAAAAGTATGATACTACTTTTAAAAAAGTTATAGACAACGATGATGATTTTAGTTTTAAGGATAATGAAGAAAAAATAGATTTATAGGAGAGATTAGATGCCTTATACAAATTCTATTAAACATCCTAAATGTTTCAATGTTTATAGTAAAACAACTCAAACATCAGATGATTATTTAGATTCAATTCAACAATCATTAAGAAATTTATTACTATCATCTAAAGGCGAATTATTAGGTGACCCTAATTATGGTACAGATATAATGAAGCTAATGTACGATAATAATAATCTTGAATTAAATTATGCTCTTAAAAAAGATATTGTTAATCAAATAAATATTTATGAAAAGAGAGTGTATATAACTCAGGATAATCTTACTTTTGTCAATGATAGGAATAAATTATATTTAACATTAAAGTTTTTAATTAAAAGAACAGATGAAATTTTTGAGATGGAAATCTTTTTAAGAAATAATGAAACATATAGTGAAGAAGGAGAATTATAAAAAATGTCAACATCGAATATTAATTTAGATGCATCTGAATTAAGTTACACATCTAGAGAGTATAAGACTATATTTGAAGATTTATATAATACTATTCCAGAATTAACTTCTAAATGGTATACTACAGAAGAAACAGACCCTGGTATTGTATTATTAAAACTTATATCTATGTTTGGTGATATGTTATCATATAACCTAGACCAAAAAGTTTTAGAAATGTTTCCTGCAACAGTACAGGAGAGATTTAATGCAGAACAAGTATTTGGTTTAACTGGATATAAAATGCCTTGGTTTAGGTCTAGTACGTGTAATGTTACAATTACTAATGAAGTAGAAGGAGATATAATTTTACCAAAATTTGTAGCTTTAACAACTACTACATATGCAGGGTATTCTAATATAGATTATGTTCTTATTAATGAAGAAGAAAAATCAATCGTTGGTAAAACAGAAGAGACCTTTACAGCCGTAGAAGGTACATTAGTATCACCTTCAGAAAATATAAATTTATATTTATTTGGTATAAACGATTGGCACGATGCTTATGGATATAATATGTATTCATCTGAAATTACAGATGATGTATATTATTTACCTAATTATAATGTAGACCAAGACCATATTTGGTTAGTAGATAGTAATGATAATGAATGGACATTAGTTGAAGATATAGATTTAGAAAACACTAATCCATATTGTTTTGAATTTAGAACAGATGCTAGTGGTCCAAGAATTAGACTTAAATCGGGCTGGAATAAAAATGGTAATATCAACTTTAAGCTATTTTATATATTATCAAGCGGAGCTTCGGGTCAAATTTCTGTTAATCAAATAAATTCTATTGATACTCCTTTGTATACAAGAGTTCAGATAGATAATACTAGTGATAATACTAAATATGTAGTTGTAGAAGAAAATACATATTCTATTACTAATGAAGCTTCTACTTTAGGTTATTATCCAGAAATGCCTAATGATGCTAGAGTTAATTATAAGAAATATAGAAATACAGTAAATACTTTAATTACATTAGACGATTTTACTAATGTTGCTAATAGAGATATTAGAGTAAAAAATGCTAGAGCCACCGATATTCAAACTGACCCTGACCAATGGGAAGGACACTCATTGAATGATTATCAAATTAGACTGTATGTAATTAGAGAAGATACTGAAGCTGATAACGTAACATTATCGGCTGACTTATTGACTGAATTACATAAATATAAAAATGCTTTGTTAGATGTAGATATTGTTTTAATGGATGAATATCCTGAAGAAGATGATACAAATTATAGTTATCATTATTATTATTGGCAGCCTAAAGCAACTTTATATTTGACTAAGCCAGTAACTACAGATACAGCTCAAATAATTTTAAATAAAGTAGATGCTGTTTTAAATGAAGCTTTTTCTTTAAGAAATGTAGAGTTTAATGAGGTTCCTAATTATTTAGATGTAATAGAAACTATAAAACATTGTTCATCATTAATAAATTATGTAAATCTTAAAGATATAGAATATTTTAGTAAGAATGAAGTTAATGATGATTATAGAGTAAATGATTATGAAATTACTGGTGTCTTAAATGAGAAGATACAGAGTTCAGATTATTCTAAGTATTATTCAGACGATGATGATTTTGGACAATCATTCGATTTCTATTTATATGGTCCAGATTCTATAGAATATTATAAAGAAATAAATCATCAATCTGTTTATCCAGGTTCACTCGTAATTCAAATAGGTGATGATGTAATTACAGATAATTGTTATGGTGAACTAATATCTTATAAAAAAGATGTTTTAGTAGATAGTTCAGTTCAAACAGAGGAAGATACTATAGGAACTAATTTTATTGATTATACTACAGGAAGAGTTAACTTTACTTTAAGCTATGAGGCTACAGCTAATATGAAAATTTCATTCGAGTTAAATAGAGTTAATGCTTGTAAGTATAATGAAAACGCTTTAAATAGTGTTGTAATTTCACCAGAGTATTTAAAATAGGAGTAAATAAATGATTAAATCAAAGGCTTATGTACCAGACACCTATCACGATGAGTCAAGAGATTATCAAGTACTTTTAAATCTTATAGACTTAGTAGTAAATAATATATATACAAAGACAGGTCATATGGAAGATTTACTAAATCCAGATACCTGTCCTAATGAATTTTTACAATTACTGACTAATTATGTTGGGTATGATTATGACTACTTAGAAGATTATGATGTTAATAGAACAATCATAAAATACTTTACTAAGTTACTTAAAAATAAAGGTAGTAGAACTGGTATAATGTTAGCGGTTTCTTTAGCTACTATTTCATCAAGACATCAAACAACTTTAGACTTAAATAAGTATAGTAGTATTGATATTGTAGAAATAGAAACATTTAATGAAAAACATAAGGTCATAAATGTATATGTTCATAATACAGAATACTTAACTAAACTAACATACTTATTAGATAGAGTAAGACCTGCTGGAGTTAAGATTAGAATCTTACCATCTACAGTTCTTAATAATGTTAGTAAGTTACAAACTCATACATTCGTATCTGTCGATACTCCTGAATATACTTCAGAAAGACATACTATTGATGATTCAAAAGTTAGTAAGGGTAATATTGTATATTTTGAAGATAATACACCAGAAAATACTACTGATGATGATTATACAATTAAACATAAATAATATTAAAAGAGAGGAATTATATAATGCTTAAAAAAAGTCAAGTGAGTTATACAGTCAATGTTAGTGTTAAAGAAATTGATAAGATAACACACAAAGTGTATAACGAAGTTAAAGGTAGTAATCGTGCTACTCGTAATGCGTTATATGGAATTATTAAATTTTTAAATGGAGAATTTAACCCGTCTATAAATGATTACATTAATTCTGTGAATAAATTTATTCCTAGATTTATTGCTTTAGGTAAAGGTTCCAGTATAGTTAGAGTAAATGATACTTCTTTAGATGAGGAATATTTAGTCGATGGAAATCCTTGTAGAATTAGAATAAATGATTCTGAAGTGGTTAATAATAAAAATAATCCATATATGAAGTTGATAACTAAAACATATATTTCAGATGATATGTATGATAATCAGACATTTACAGAGTTAGGGTTATTTAGTACAGAAACATCTCAGTCTTGCTGGGCAAGAGTTGTAATGGATAAATCTTTTAAAAAGTTAGATACTACAGTATTAGAAGTTACTTGGGAGATTTCAGTTATCTCTCCTTCAGGAGAAGATGATTATAAAATGGATTATATAAAACTTATAGATAGAAATGAAACTGAAACAACAGAAGTATCATTAGAAGTTGAAACAAAAAGTAATCTTGTAGATACTACTGATTATTCATATTTATATTTAACAAATATAGATGTGCCAACAGATTCACATTTTAAAATTTATCCAGTGGTTAGTGGTGATGAACAAGACCCTATAGAGATAACGAGTCATTTAATAAAAGGTACTGTTGTAAATGTTAGTGGGTATGATGGAGTTAAATTTTATATATCTGAAGAGGAAAGTTCTGGAGAAACATACTCATTTAAGTATAAACTCATTGAAGAATATGCGGAAGAAGATGTTGTTTCTTATTCACTCTACATAGATGGAACACGAAACTCCGAAGGAATTACTAATAATGAAATAATTTATACTAAACACGATTACACAGGAGCTCCAATTGGAACACCGCATACGTTCACAATAGATATAGATAACGAAACTGGTGAATTAAAAATAAATGATGTTACAATAATATCAGAATACTAATAAATAAAAAGGAGAAAAAGATATGCCAAATTATTTAAGTCCAGATTATATTAAAGTATATCCTGCAGTAAATTCACCTAATGATGGTGATATTAATACAGAATATAATGCTAAAACTTTAGCAAAATCCTCATCGAGTAGAAATTATATATTAAGTGGATTTAATTTTATTTCTAGTACTAATAATGATACATTTAAATTAGGTATAGATACAGATGATAGTTCTATTCGAGGTTCTTTTGTAATAGACGGATATTATGTAGAGATTTATAAAAATTTAGAATTTACGTTAAGTACAGACTCGGGTGCAGCTATTGTATTTGCTATACCTCACTATGCTGATAATACTACTCCAGATAGAATTAAATGGGAAAAATCGCAGCATTTAACTGGTGTAGAAGGAACAGAATTTCAAGGTATTAGATTTGAATGTCTATCCGCTATAGATTTAAATAGTGATGAAGAAAATCCTGATTATGATTTTAATCCTACTCATTATTCATATACAGATGACCCTGGAAATACGTTACCAAGTTATGCTTTAATGGTAGGTTTAGTTAAATATAATTCAGAGACTTCTAAATATATTTCGAGCTTAATGAATATTGCTAAATGGGAATATTCTAAAATAAATGCTGAGGATGTTGCTTTACCTGATTTGAGTAATTTAGATGGAGAACACGATTTTTCATCATTAATCCCATTGAAGGTTAATAGCGATGAAACTATATATCCACATACATTAGCAGAATACTTAAAAGATATAGATAATGTATATGTTCATAAATATATCGATGATACTAAATGTGGAAAATTATACTTTCAAAATACATCACAAGAAGAGTCTTATAATAGAAGAAGTATAGTATATAATAATAATGATAAACTAATCATAGATGTTTCTAAAACAGAGAGTAGATTACTTGACATTATAGGAGATTTGACTGCAGAGAGAGTTTTTAATGCTGTATATAATGACTATGCAGAATTATACGAAAAAGACGATATAGAGGAAAAAATAAACCCTGGTGATGTGATAGAGCTTAATCCAGACACTGGTAAATATAGAAAATGCATAAATACTCAATCTAAATTAGTAGTAGGTATTTGTTCAGATTCTTATGGACATTTAATTGGCGGAGATAAAGATAAAACATTAGAAGAGAATTTAAAGAAATATATTCCAGTTGGTTTAATTGGTAGAGTATATGCTAATACAGATGATAAAACTTGTGAACCTGGAGATTTAGTAATGTCTACTAATGAGGGTAAAGTTGCGACATATAAAAATGTTGTTATAAAAGTTAATGGAGTACTTGATGACGATAAAACAGGAAGAATTATTGGTAAGTGTTTATCAAAAACAGAAGATGGAAAAGTATTAATTCAAATTATGTTAGGTTAAAATAAATTAAGAAAGGTTTTTGATTATGGCTCAAAAATATAAAATTTGGACAGATGGTAAAATATATATTAATGAAAAGCCAATTAATATAAATGGCGTATTAGATGATTTAGTTGTGTTATCACCTAAAAGTGAAATTAATATAAGTAATATACAATTTTATATTGATTTCGATGTATTTAGAAGTTATCCAAAATTTAAAATTATACCCAAAATACAATTTATAAAGAACGGACAAAAATCTAATTGGATGACTTTAGTAGATGCTAGTCAAAATATTCTTCCTATAGAAAAGTTTTTCTATGGAGAAGATAGACAAGATTTTGCTAGATGGGTTAAAGTAGATGGTGATACTTCTTCTAAATTTGAAAAAGGAAGAAGAAAAAAATTCATTGATAAAGGTACAGCATATTCTCACGATTTATCTGTAATAGATTATCCAGGAACTTTGCATTTTACTCCCGAGTTTGGTTCACAGGAAATTCCTAATAAGAGTGAACCCGATGATTTCAAATTAGTAAAAAGAATACTAACTAAAAGTGCTAGTAAAGACCATACTAAATACAGATTAAGTGGCAATGCTATGAATTGGATAACTAGAGCAGAAAATGCAGATTATGATTCTGGTTATTATGACACTAGCTCTGGTATGTGGGTGTATAAAAAAGGTACAGACATAGCTTATAAACAAAAAGATTTCATAGATTTTAGAATGAAATTTGGTATTTATAAGTTTAATAAATCTACTGGTGAATACAATGATGAATCTAATGAAGTATATAGCACAGATTATAAAAGTAATGCTTATTCAGAAGATAATCATTTATTAAGAGATACTATTTTTAGAGTTTATTTGTCACCAGATATTATAAATAATGAATCACTTAAATATGTAAAAAATATTTTTGGTAAAAATTTTAGTGGAGAAACTATTTATGATTATAATAATAACTACTATAAAGGTAGTTTTATTTGGAATACAAACAAGAATCCACTATCAGGAAGAATTGCTTTTAATGATAGTTCAGAGACAAATAGACTATTAATTGATTATACTCATTATGATGGAACAGATTATAGTGGATATTATCCAGGTCCTGCTACAGGTTCAAGTTTTAATAGAAAAGTTTTAAATAAATATAAATTTAAAGTTTTAGCCGCAGATGATATGAAGTTACTAGAAGATTCTGAATATAGACAGTATTCTTCTGATTATAGATTTACTTCTCCATATTCTGTGTATACTGGAAACTTGCCAGGAAGTATAAACTTAAATGATTTCAAGAATCGTGATTTGTTAATTACTTCAGGAGTTGGTTATGAAGTATCAGAGTTTGCTTCTAATAGTAGAATAGGTGAAACATATTATTATCCTTATTATGTTAAATACTGGCCAGATGATGATTTACGTCCTAGAGGTTATTTAAATATTAAAGATAGTAGAGAGCAGAAACTTTATCATTATATAAGTCCTTCTGTTGGAGGAAAGATAGAGTTTTATAATAAAGTAAATAATGAATATAAAGATTTAACTAAAAAAGATAATAAAGAGTGTATAGGATATAATAATGTATTAAGCTTTAAATTTAAGAGAAATATTGGTAGATGGATTTCTTCATTAAATGATGGAGATAAATATATAATACAACTTAAATTTACATATCGTTTGAATGGAGATACATCAGATACAGTAGTTATATATAATGTAAGTAATAAGATATTTAAAGGAAGTACAAATATCTCTGTAAGTGATGCTGAAAAGGCTACAGAAGAAACTATTTTTGATTTACCAGCATTTAGTTCAATGCTTCCTGGAATTTTTAAAGAGAATACATTTGCTGATGTGAAAATTGAAGCTTTTTATAATCACTGCTATGGAAATAGTGCTTATGGATATTCAAACTCAATTAATAATTATACAACAGAATCAGCTAAAATATTTACAACTAAATTAAGAATTTATGAACAATTATTAATAACCGCAGACACTCCTGAATGTGTATTTTATGATGAAGATAATAATCTATGTGAATCTATATTTGAATCTAGTGAAAATATGATAGTAGATTTTAACACATATGCTAAACTAAATTGTGTTAATATTAAAAATATTAATTCAGTTTTAGCCTCATATGTGCCTAATCATTTCATAGATGAGATTGCCTTCAATACATTAGTAACTGATAGTTCAAATAGTCCTAAATGGTCACAAGTTATTAGACACACTAGTTTACCAGGACAACCTCCTCTTGGATATTTTTATTTTAGTGAGGATACTAATTGGATAAAAGATTCATACATATATGGACCCGGTGTTTTACTTTGGGGTACTAAAGATTCAGTTGGACCTTTATCTAATATGCAAATAACAACTAAAGATATTAACTGTATAAAAATTAGCAATACTCAAATTCAAATCAATCTTTCAAGTATGGAATCTTATCTTGGTTATTTAGAAGTTACAGGAAAAACATCTGATAATCAAACGATAACATTGAAGGCTTGGTTTAGAAATGATAATCAAAAACCTACGGCATTTAAAACAGAAAGTACTCCATATGATGAGGCTTTTAATAATAAACCTTTAGGTTTAGTTGATACTTCTGCTTTTAGCAATTTAGTAAATTCTGATAATTCTAGAAAATTAGATATATTATTTGGAATATTAAATTATAATAACAATCAATATACAGATAATTATTATTTGTTATTTGATTTACAACAAGAAACAGATGTTGAACATTTTGGTGATTTATCATTTATATTAAAATCTACAAATATGATTGATATTTATCCACCTAGCCAAGTTACACAATTTTTTAATAGTGTAACATTTGTTTTAGAAACATCTATAGATGGTGAAACTTGGACTCAAGTTAGTACTGCAACTATTACTACTTCTAATATGCATTCTACTGAACTATCTTTTGATGATGTTACTTGTAGATATATTAAATTGGAGTTATCAGATATTTCTTTTAATACAAATTATAATACAGATAATGTTGATATGGGTGTAGTTAAAGTAAATTGTGATATTTCAATTACAACTAATGACTATAATATAACTCAAGCTAATGTGGAAGTCTACGAAGATTTATCTAAAACAAGTAAAATTTGCGACATAGATTATAATAATCTAGATGATGACATTGGAAGTAAAATTTTAAATACTACAAGTAATGAGTTATATATCTTTAATAAAACAGATTGTTTATTGACTGAAAATAATTTTAAGTTAGTTCCAATCAATAATATGGATATTTACAATTCAAGAAATTACTATAAAACTTGGTCTACACCAGTTAAAAATAATAGTGGTAATTATGATGATTATATTTTTACAGGATGTGTATGTAATTATGACGTTAAAGTATTAAATACTAATTATAATAAAACACCTATTACACTTTATAAATATACACTTCAAGCAGATAAGATAAAAAATATGAATCGAGGTCAATCACACGCTGACGAAACTGATGGTACAGAAAATCGTTTCTATTTCTATTACAACAGAAGTGATGTATCTAATTCTTTACCTGGATACATAAGTGATTCTGATATTGAAAAAATTGATTGTGTATATGGTGATGTTGTAGATATTCCTCTAACTCCAATTTCTGGAGATACAGAAGAAAATACAATAACCGTTTTATTAATGGAATTAGATTCATTAGATGATACTTCTATGAACAATGTTTTAGTATGGTCAGATACAAATTGTAATTCTATATTATTTAATAAATCTGATATTGAAAGTGGTCAAGTATCATTTACATTAGCAGTGGGACAAAATGATATAGTTCCTAGTGATTTTAAAATTATTCCTAAAAATTTAATTTCTACGAGTCTAGATAAGAAATTTGAATGTAATGATTTGATAGGAATGGGTGGTTCAGGAACTCCATTCTATAATCAAAAATTTACAGGAATAAGTTCTATTAAAAACTTTAATAGAGTCTATAGAGTAAAAGCAGATACTACATATTATTTTCCAGATATTGATGTAATATTAGATAATGTTTCACATTCTGAGATTGGTAATTTTGAAGTAAGCATACAATTTTATACTAAAGATGGTAAAACTGATGAGTCAGTAAATCCTGGATTGTGGAATCAAATAATATATAAAAATACTGACCCTGTAGTATCATTAACTTATATAGATTCACCTGCTCATAATTCATTAAAAGACGGAAATAATAGAATAATGGGTGACCCTTATTATATGACTATTAACTTTTCATTAAATGAGGCTGCTACTATGATAGAAGATTATTTCTATCTATCTGAAGAACCTGGAATATCTAAATCAGTGAATGATAATGATTTTAAAAGAGAATTAGTTGGAAATGGTCTTTATAAATATACTTGGGACATTCCACAAAATATTTTAAATAGTTATATTTCAAATATTGATTATAATATTAAATTCTTACCAGTAAATTTAAATGATAAATATGAATATGACGCTACACAAAGAAGATGTATAAACAAAGGTTCTACATCACATTATGAAATGAATCTTAATTATATATCTGATACAGGTATATTTAAATCTAAAATAGGTAGAGGTACAAATCCTAATAGAATTGCTACATATAATAATCGTCAATACTATTATGATGATACTTGGACTAGTACTTTAGGATTATCTGTACCTAATTCCAATATTACAAGATATAAGTTTAATTTGATACAAGAAGCTTTATGGGTAGAGAATGCTTATACTAATTGCTTAGAACAAATATATTATGTTCAACCTAATACTTGGTATGTAGTATGTAACGCTGATAGTGTTGAATTTTTCAAAACGGCTTCAAAAATGGAAGCTAATTTAAATATATTCTATGCCGCAAATAATATAGAAGTTTCAAATAGTGCTGTTACTAATAATAGACCTACAAATAGTTCAAATTTATTTAATAATACATCACATCATCCAATGTTAGCTTATTCGGGTAATAATGGATATATTATGGTAGTTAAACAAAAAAGACTTTCTGTAATATCTTCAAATCTAGATGATAAGATTCAAGTATATTACGAAAATAATTCTAATTATGCTTATAAATTAAATGTATACGATATTGGACCTAATAATAGTGATTCTACTAGAGCTATTACCTTTAACAAGGGAGTAAAGCATTTTGGATATGTGGAAAAAACAGATAATACACAGGCGGGCATTGTTGTATGGAGAAATGCTTGGCAAGGTATTTATCGAGGCATTCCTCATAATACAAATGAGAATGAAGAGTTGTATTTAAATTTAACTAGAAATACTTCTTATTCAATAGTAGTAATACATAAAAATATTAAAGATTATAAGGCTGAAATTACTAAAGGTTATGAATATTTAACTCTTACTACTGAGTTAAGAACAGGTCTACCTAATTTTAATAGTTTTAGATTTATATCTTCATTAGAAGATATGTCTATTAAATATCCTAAATTAACTATAGATGATATTAATGACTATAATAATATTTTAAATGTATTTAATGATTCTAATACATCTATGGTTATCAATTCACCTTATGATGATGATATAAATACCTATATTCAAACTATTAGACCTGGTATATATACACATTCTAGACCATCTGGACAATCTGACCCATATAATCCAGATTATACATATATGTATCATCGTAGTCCTAGATTAGTTCATAAATATCAAGGATATGATAATCCTATTTGGAATAGTTTTAGATTACCAGCTAATCAATCTGGAACTATAAAGACAAGAAATAGTTATCAGAATATATTAATTTATAATAATTCTGATAGTAGTTTATTAGTAGATTTATATGATGCGTATGATAATTTGTTAAACGATGAAACTATAACTATTAGTGGGGTTGGAAAAACTAGAATTAAATTAACTCAATATGGAGATGTTTATGATGTAAAAATACATAGTAGTTATGTTGTTAATTGTTCTTATATATTATACAATGATTATGTTTTAGACTCACTTGATGTTAAAAGATTTGATGAATCTGATTCAACATTCATTTATAACTATGATTCAGAAAGAAAACAATTAAATTATAAATTAAATACAAGCTTAATACCTGCTACAAATATTGATATTTATTATAATATATACTTTGAGTGGTATAAGAGATTACACATAAATGCTCTTGGAAAATCTTTTGAAATTCCATATAAAAATTATATAGATTTAAATCTAAATAGAATAGAACAGAAATATATTTCTGAACAATGTAATAAATTCTACGCTAATAGTAATATGGATGATAAATATGAAGATAATCCAGAGTTTATTTCAGGAGAGAATTATATTAAATATGATTATTATTTTGATTCTTATGGTGTAGATGATTTCTCTGTTCAGAATGGAAAACAATCTGTATATAAAATAGAATATCCTTCTAAAAGAGAACAGTATGAGATTTTGCCATTAAGTTTTTACGATGATTTATTTAGTATTTTAGGTGTAATAAATTATAAGATAAATTATTATATTAAAAATGGACTAATGAAAATTAGTAGACTTCCAAATGAAGTTGGAGATGTAATTGAAAGTATATTCATACTTGCAGATTTCCGTTCACTAATCACAGTCTATTCAGGAAATATAAAGATTTATGCTTATGATAATGAAGGTAATAAAACACTTGTTAATATGGATTACTTACGAGATGATGTTATTTATCGTATGTCCTGGATTGTATTTGGTGAAAACTGTTGTTACGTAGAAATAGTACTTTTGGAAGACACTGAAGTAACAATAAATCAACTTTTAAGAAGTCTTTATATATTACCAGAAACTTATCAAGAACATAATTGTAGTGTGTTAAGACTACCTACAACTAAAAATTATTACTGGAATAATGAGTCCGAGGTTAATTTAGATAATTATAGTTATGTAAATTCTGAAAAAGAGATGTTGATTAAACCCATTATACACGAACCTTCATCTACTACAGTTATTCCTACAATGGAAGATAATACAGATTCTTGGAGTCCCTCAAATATCTCAGATACTATTAGATATACTTATAATGAAGATAAGGTAATTAACACTTTAACGGTTAAAACGAGAAAAAGAAGTAATTATTTTATTCAAGTTCAATATAAAAGTAGTGAACAGTCTAATTATCAATATATAACAGATTCTGACGGTAATATTATTACATTTAGTGATTTTAATAAAGATTGTTTAAACATTAAAACTTTCAACTTTAAAAACATTAAAGCTAATCAAGTTGTAATAACATTTAATTATGAAGAAAAGTATGATACAGATGTTGATATAACTGAAGATGAATATTACTTTATAGGATTTAGTGATGATTCTTATAATGATTTATCATTTATAGATTCATCTAATCATACATATGTAGATTGGGGATGTGTTCCTGGATTATATCCTACTACTTTTAAAGATAATACAATTTGGAGTGACTCTTCAAAATATTTATCATTTACTAGAGATAATAAAATTTATATGTTGTATACTTCTGTAAGTAATAATGATTATGTTAGTTCAGTTGAATATGATTCTTCTTCTGACACATTCATTATTAACTTTAATCAAAATGTTGCAAGATTACTTAAACTAGATGATAATACAGAGATAATCACAACTCAATCAACTAGAACTTCAAGTGGAGTAACTAAAAATATATTACTATATAGTTTAAAGGTATATAATGTAAGTGAATTAATCAAGTATAATTATTTTTCAATTCCTTATGGTTTTGCTAGTTGGGTAGATTATGAACATAATATAATAAATATAAGTAAGAGATATTTATATTTAAATTCTACAAATTATCATAATAATGATAATAAGTATAATATATTACCAGTCATTGATTATTTAGATTATCAAAGTAGTATTACTTATAAGAATAATAATAATTTAAAAGGTTATGATTTTAATGATAGTTCTACCCAGTTCTCATTAGTTTCAGTTGATTCTAATGAAGAGTATGGAGAAGATTTCGATAAGGAATTTTATATTATATTTAAAAATAAAGTTACTAAAAACTTTACTCATTATAGTAGATTCTATTATTTAGATATAGATACAAATGTATTTTCTGATATATCTATTCCTGCAAGAGAATTAGAGAATGTTATTAAAGTTAAACTTTCTGATAATTCAAAACAGGTTAATTATTTTAAAATTATGGATAATACAGGTTTAATCCATAACATAGCTATTTATAATAGATTTGGAGAAGGTTTAGAACCTAGTCATTATACAAGTATAAACTGGAATGAGACACATAATATAATTACTACTAGAAATTATTATAAGGAAGGCTTATATAAAGTTCATTTTTCTAATTCTATACTAGAAAATGTATCTACTGTTACAGAAAGTGTAGGTTCAAATTTAGAAAATGTTCTTAAAATAAGATTTGATGATAATATCGAACTGTCTAATTCTAGTGTTGGCACAATATCAGACGATAAACATCAATTAACATTTATTATAGATACTGAATTAAAGAACAAAGAGACACTTGTAAAGGTAATAATGAACAGAAGTATAGAATATATCGGTATATTAAATGGTACTCCTAGTGCTAATATTACATCTGAAGTAGAAAATTCTTTATTGAATAATCCTACAAATGTATATAGATATGATATTTCATCTATTAATGATACTTCCAGAGTTAAAGTTGGAAATGCTAATATCGAATTTGATGATAGTGGTATTGGAATTTGGGAAAAGATAACTTCCGATACATCGTCAAATAATTATTTTTTGAAATATAAATTCTATTTAACAGATTCTAATACTCACGCAGTTAATAGCATTCAAAAAGCAAAAGCTATGTATGTAGAATTAGATAATTTTACAGAGACTTCTGGTTATGACTTTAGTGTTTCTAATGCATATTGGAATAATAGAACATTACAAATTTCAAAGTTAAAACAAGAATTAATGACTTATAATACTGATGATGAATATGTATTTCCACAAAAAAGATTATTAAATCAAAGACAAATAATATCATCAACTTTAATACCGTATGGTAGTACTATGGAATTTCTTGAATATGTAAATAGTGAAGGTGCTAGTGTTCTTATTCATACTTATGAGTTTGAGACTGGCGGGTTTAATAACTATGATGATATGTTAAAATTAAAATTAAACTTTTTGAGTAACTATGTACATACAGCAAAAACAGATTACACATATACTAACACATACACTGAATCATTAAATCTTAGTATAGACATATCAGTTAATTTCTATGATTCATCTGATAAGAGTAATTTAATATTTACAGAATTAAATACAATATCAATAACTGATGTACTACCACACGAATTTAGTTTCAGTTATATCGATATGACACAGATTAAGTATGTAGAATTTATTTTTGCATTATCTAATTGGGAATTTACAAAAACATTAGATATTGATGAATTTATTAGATACTTTAATTTTGAAATGGCATATGGGCTACATATACAATCAACACAATCATTAGATAATACTTATATAATTAATCATAATTCAGATTTATATGATACGATGATTAATGAAGATGAATCTGATAATCTTACAATCGTAAATGAATCAGATAATCATCCTGATAGTGATTATGCTGATGACAGAAAATACAGAGATTTCAGCGGTGATATAATTCATATAATGCGAGATGAAGATTAAAGGTTTACATTTAGTAACTTTTGTATTATAATCAAAATGTCAAAAGTTTGTGTGTTTATACTTTTGACACAAATATATTTTTTTCATAGTATGGAGAGGTCCTGCCTTAGTGGACAATTTTAAATCTACATATTATTCACCTCCTTTCGCAATTAATATTGGTAAATAATATGTGAATATGGTCGAATTATATAGGGGTCGACCATTTGTCTTAAGAAACTTGCGAAGCCTTAAGATTAAAGGGATTCTTACGAGAATCCCTTTTTATTTTATAGTTATTCATAAATTACTATTTACATATTGTAAATAATATGATATATTTAATTAAAATGAAGTTCGGAGGTTATTTAATATGGAAAAAGTTAATGGTAAATACTATTACACACCAAATGAAGTAATTAGGAAAACTAGAAATGGTAATTATAGTAGTTTATTAATGTTAGTAAAAGATGGTTTTATTGATGGAGCATTTTACATTGAAAATCAAACATCGTGGTTAATACCTAAGAGTGTTGCAGAAAATTACATTTATATAATTGACCATAAAAAAGAAATCATTGATGCAATAGCTATAAGAGCTAAAGAGGTTAATAAGAAATATGATATTTCTAATACGCAAATATGTAAAGGCGCAGATGTAGATATTTCAATATTATCTAAAATAAAAAATAATAAAGCAGATAATATTACTTATAGAACAATTTATAAATTATGTAAAAAATCTGCTGGATTACGTTGCAAAATATCTAAACTAGTAAAACTTGCAAAAGATAGCAGTAAATCTAAATCTGCAGATTGTAGTTTAGTTTCTACTACAGATAAAACAGAACAAGAAATAATTAAGCTTGAACGAATTATTTCAGAACAACGAGATAATTTAAACTGGTTACGTTCAGAAATAGATAGACTTAAATTTATCTCTAAAGTAAGCAAGAGAAAATTAAGAAAATATAATAAATTAAATAAAGGAGGAAAAAATGACTAAAGTATTTATTTCACAACCAATGAAGGATAAGACAAATGAAGAAATAATGGCAGAAAGAGAAGAGGCTAAAAAATATCTAGATAAACATTATGATGAATATGAAATCATAGATAGTTTTATTGAAGATTTACCTCATAATGCAAAACCTGTATTTTTCTTAGCTATGTCTATTCAATTTTTATCACAAGCAGATTTAGCAATATTCTGTAAAGGGTGGCAAGACGCTAGAGGATGTAAGATTGAACATCAAGTATGTGAATCATATGGAATAGATATAAAGGAGATGGATTAGTATGAAAACATTTGAGGAAGCTTTGAGAGAATTGGGATATGAAGTAATTATAGAAAATAATTTGCCCATAATTTTACTTACAGAAGAACAGTTTACAGATGAGGAGTATTTAAATGGAATCAGAGCAAAAATACGAGAACTACCATATAGTCAATCTTACGGATTCAGAGTTAGACCAAATGACTCCGGAAATGCAGAAGAAGTTAGCTCAACAAGTTCAGATGATGATGCTCAAGAAGATACTTCAGTATCAGAGCAACCTTCAAATGAAGAATCTAATACAGAAACAACTGAAGAAGATGCCGGAGATGACACCGATGAGTATGTGGGAGAGAATGAAGAAGAGTCCGTGGATTCTGAAGAATAATCAGAAGATAGTAGTGACTCTAAAAAGTATAATAAATAATACAAAATAATAAATAGATTAATTTTAAGTACTCGTTATTCATTTAAATAATGAGTACTTTTATTTTTTTTCAAAAAAAGTGTTTACTTTAAGTAAACTTTATGTTATAATACAATTACAAATTTTAAGGATGTACAAAATGAATGATAATGAATACTATGAATTGATTGCTAAATTAATTATTTCTAAATCAGATATTGAAACAACAATTAATGAATATGTTGAAAAATTAAAAGAAGACACAGATAATCAAATAAATGAAAAGAGATTTAGAGAATTTTTAATAGCAATAAATGAATATTTTGTAGAATTGTTAAAGCTTTGTACAGATTCTTTGTTAATAGTAAACAATGTAATTAATAAAAGGGAGGAGAAAAATTATGTTGATGAGAAACACTGAAAGAGAAAAGAATGAATTTGTAACTGTAAAAGAAATTGTAGCAATGTCTAAAAATTTAAGCACACAACGAGTAATGAATGTCATTAAGGCTAGATTGCTAAGAGGTACACATTTAAAAGATAATGTTTATTATGTGCCTAGAGATATTGCAGAAGATTATGTATTTATTATTGATAATCCAAAATTAATTAGATTAGCAATACTTAAAAGAGCTGAAGATGTATGTAGAACTTATAATACTAATCATATGCAAATATGCAAAGGTGCAGGATTACACGGAACATTTTTATCAAAATTAAAATGTACAGAACATTACGATAATATAACCTATAGAACTATTTATAAGCTATGTCAGGGTTCTACAGGATTAAGATGTAGGATTTCAACTATTGTTGAAATAGCTAAAGATGAAAATCAAATAAACAATTTTGAAATACCACCAGTAAGAAACTATCATAGAACAATGAGTAGTTATGAGTCTAAACCTAGATATGAAAAGAAATCATATAAGCTTAAAACTACATATAGACAGAAAATTAATGGTGATATTAAACACTATCTATTTTCTATAGAAAATGAGATTAGAGAACTCAAAGATAGAATCAATGAACTTGAAGAGATTGTTGTTAGGGTAGATAAAACTAAGAAAGATGATAGAAGAAAATTAAAGGAGTATAATAAACAAAATGTTTAGTGATTATAAAATATCTAAAAATAGAATAAAACAAAAATTATTAGATGATAGATTAGATATTGTTTATTTGATTTTCGAATTATATTTAGATGAAGTTTGTTCATCTAGAGAAATAGATAATAGTCATATAGATAACATTACAAAACGATTATGTGGTTACTTATGTGATTTAAACTACGTTACAATATCAGGTAAAGATAGATACATAGATTCTAGAACTATAAATAGGTATCTAAAGAATTGGTTAATAGTCAATTATTATGATATAGGATTCGTGTATTGTATGTGTGTATTAGATTATACAGATAAAGATAGATTATCTCTAGTACACGAAATGGAAGATTTTACTATTACGTATATGAATCGTATATGTAATCACATTAATCAGTTTAAATGTTTTAATAAGAATTTGTTTTACAAAAATACTATAGATTATGTAGAAAAGTATAGAGAGGAGAATTAAAATGTATAAACCTATTCAAGACAAAATTGTAATTAAAGAGAAAGACCTGCTAGATATTAAAAGTGAAGTTATTCTACTTGAAACTTATAACTCAAAGAACGTTAATAAGACAGGTGAAGTATTAGCTATTGGCGATTTAGTAGAAAATATTAAAGTTGGTGATAATGTATTATTTACATCGTTTAATCCAAACAAGATTCAAGATGGAGAAGATACATTGTATATTATGAGAGAACCCGATATTCTTGCAGTTATAGAGGAGTAATTAATATGATAATAAATAGAGAAGAATTAATTAGTACAATACAACAAGAGAAATTAGAACTACAGTCTGAATTAGAATCACAGAAAGAAATTTGGAAAGGTAGAGAAAATACTGGTTCTGCATTAAAAATATTAAGTAGTTTACAAGACAGAATACGAGGTATGGACATAACTATTTATGAACTACAAAATATTGGTCTACTAGAAGATAAAATCGAGTATTTAGAGAAATCTAATGAGTGGACTAATATTAGTAAACCACCAATTAAAGATGGTGAATATTTAGTTCAGTGGGAAGTTGATGTTATAAAAAATATTGAATGGGCTGTTTATAAAGATAATAAATGGATTGCTATGAGAGATAGTCTTAACATTACACCAAAAGTAGTTGCGTGGAGAGAAATTAATGCATATGAAAGAAAGGAGTAGCAGAATGAAAGTATGTGATAAATGCAGATTAAAATTATTAAATGATGATTTCAATATAACTTTAGAATATAAAGATAGGGGAGAATATTTAAGCGCTAAAGCAACGAAGAATTATGAGTTGTGTGAAGAATGTTTTGAAGAAGTAAAAAAAGTTATAGAAGAAAAAATCGAAGAAAAACAAAGACGAGAACGAGAAGAAGAAATTGCCGAAAACAAAAGAAAATATCTTATGAGTGGGAATGGAAATTGTTAAAAAGGAGTTAGATTTATGACAGATAAATTCAAGAAAAAATATAAAAATAAATTACAACAAGCACTAGCAGAATGTGAAACAGGAATACAAGCAAATGCAATTTGCGAAGTGACAAATGTTTTAATAGATTATATCATTTATCAAGAAATAGTAGTAACAGATATAAAAAATTACATACAAGATAGCAAAGTAAAAATTGATAATATGTTAGCACCAAACGCAAAGAAAAAGCAGACGAAGTATTGCGAGAAGTTTTGTCTATGCTAGATAAGTTACAATCAGAAGATACTGAGTCAAAGGAGAATAAAAATGCGTAAACGAAAATATATAAAACAATTAGAAAATATGCTCATAAAACTAGATAAAGAAATCAAATATCAAAAGAAAGAAAATGAAGACCTAAAAGAGCAAATTACTAAACTTAAAAAAGTCGAGTATTTAGATAAAGAATTGCTAGAGATAGCCAAGAAGAAAGGCTTTAAGCCTTTAGAAGTTGAGAGATATAAACCATTTAAATATTACGGAAGTCATAGAGAACTTATAGATAAAGGCATAGATGAAAACAGAGTGCCACAATTAGAAATGGTGCAAGTAGAAGATTATGATGAAGAAAAAAGGTGGACAGAAACAATAACCTTTGAAGAGAATCCAAGGGAATATTTAGACCTTATTAGAATAAAATATTTAAGGAGTATTGATGTATGATGAAAGAAGATAATTTTATTTATAAACTATTATTATTTATTCAAGTATGGTTGTGTAGTATACTAATCACTCACCTTCTAGTGAAGTATAATGTCTTAATATTCTCAAATACTAGGGGTATATTTTTATTTCAGTTTGTTTTATCCTGTATAATATTAACTATTATCACATTACTTATTATTGCTATAATTATTTTGAGTATAAATAGAATTAAAAATAAAATAAAGAAGAAAAATAATAATAAGACAAAAAGACTTTTAGGTTAATTTATATAGAGCATTAATAAAATAATGCTCTAATTTTTTATTAAAAAAGTATTTACAAATCATTAATTTTATGGTATAATATTTATATAATAAATAATAAAAATATAAAGGAGGAATAAAATGGATATTATTGAAGTTTTAAAAGAAAAGGGTTTAGATGTAGAGATAGATGGAAGTATTCCTATTGTATATCTAACTAAAGAAAAGTATGAAGATGAAGAATATCTTAACAGTATAAGAAAAATATTTGATGAGTCTGATTACAATAAATCTTATGGATTTAGAATGAAACAAGTAATCAAAAATGATAAAGAATCGAATAATGAAGAAGAACCTGAATTTGAAGGTTATTAAAAAAGTATTTACAAAATTAATAATATGTGTTATAATATATACATAATAAAAAAGGAGGTTATATATTATGACAAACAAACAAAAAGAATTTATGAATTTTATCATTAAGTATGATTTGAACAAAGATGAATCTATTGCTGAAGTAGTAAATACTGAAAGATTTAATAATGAAGATGAATATATGGAAGTTATAGATTATTTGTTTGATGATGAAAACGATAATAAGAGAAGATTTTTCAACTATGACCACGATGAAATTCTAGATAAGTTAGAGAATGACGAAGAGATTACACCTGTAGTCGGAATGGGAGTTACATATTCTCCATTCACAGATTGTTATCCATATGAGATAGTTAAAGTTATTAGTGATAAGAAAATAGTTGTAAGACGATTAGATGCAAAAGCAGATGCTCCATATCAAGGAACTGAAACTAATCTATGGAGTAATCAAAATAGAGAACTAGTAACACTTAAAAAACTAAAATATGGTTGGAAAACTGATTGTAAAGACACGGGAAGTTGGTCAGTTGGAATTGCAAGATGGTCAATTGGTTGGAGTTAGTGTATAATAATTATAAATACAAAAAGGAGTAATTATGAGAGTTAGATATTGTGATTATGATAAGGATGGAAATGGTCCATATATTAACTGTGAATGTGATTTAACTAAAAGAAAAGCAAGAAATCTTTTCAATAAACTCAAAGAAAACCGTTTATGTGTTTGGGCAGAATTAGTTATCGAAGATGAAGAAGAAGGTGGAGAATACCTTGAAATAATTGATTCATTCGATAATGATTTAGCTGAAACAAATAGTAAGTTAAGAAAAATACAACTAGATTTATTCAATAGTAGTAAGTAATATTAAAATACATTTAAGACTATTTATAAAATAATAGAATATAATTTAAAGGATTAAACTATTTATGTCAAATAAGAAACAATGGGTTGTAATTGATGGTGTATTAGAATGTAACCCTACTAAAAAGAAACTTAAAAATGCAGAAAATTGTACTTATATTTATCCAAGTTTAGGCGATGATACAGTAATAGAAACTTGGTGGGTAGATGAACTTAAAAATTGTTGTATAAATTTTGCTTATTCAATCACACAAATGGAATCGATGTCAGCAGTTGAAGAAAACTTTTATAATCCAAAGTATTATTCAAGACTTAAACATTTTGAAAGACACGGTATTCCACATCCACCACACCAATTAAAAAGTATATGTATACCAAAACAATTTATTACCAAAAAAGGAATTATAAATTTAGAACATTTTATGTATTAAAGGAGAATAAATATGATAATTAATAGAGATGATTTATTCAGAATAAAAAAATGTATTAGAGAGTATGTTGATTAAAAAATACAAAAGTAACTTAACAGAAGAGAAATCATATAGTCTAAAAGCATCATACATCATACGAGATAGTGAAATACGTGCATTAGATGACGTAGTTTATATTTTAGAGAATATAGACCAGTTAGAAATAGACACAGAAAATAAAAAAGGTATGAAATTAACTATTAGTCGTATTCCAAATACGATTGATGAACAGTATTTTAATGTCGAAGATGAGAAGGAGTAATAATAATGAGAATTAGACCAATATATAATTATAAAGAGAAATTAAGACAGTTAGAAGAATTATTAGATTTATTAGGAATAGAATTATAGGAGAATAACAATGTCAAAACATAGAAGTCGTAAATATTATTCTTGTGATTTTTGTAGAAGAAAATTTTTTGACTGATGTGATTGGGGTGGATTAAGAAAGTTTAAAATTAGATACCACTCACACATAACAAGTGAAGGTTGGGCAACTGATAAATATATAATATGTCAGTCTTGTTTTTACGAGATGAAAACATATGTATCAGGTAAAGTTCAAACAAAGGAGAGAAATGAATATAAAGAAGAAGATTAAAAATTTTTTATATGAAAGAAAATTAAAAAAGAAAAGTAAAAACTTTGACTATGACCCATTTAAACAATGGAATAACTACTGTGAAGTTACAAAGAAACAAGTTAAAGTTGTAGATGTACAAAACAAACACATAGTTCCTATAAGAAAAGATACTACAGGTATAGTTGATTTTACAAAAGAACAGGTTGCTGAAAACATAGGACTAGAACTATTAGAACAAGGACTAATAAAATTTACACCGTCAAAAGATGGTATGGATGGTTTAATATATCTGACAGGTGCAATAAAGGTACTAGATTTAAGAGATTCAATTAAAGAACTCGATGTTATAGAAGGAGAAGAACTTTGATACTAACAGCAACATTAATAGGAATAATAGAAGATAAAATTGCAAATGATTTATCTAGTGGTAAAACACCTAAAGAACATCTAGAAGAATTAAAAGAAACGATTTTAAATCATAAAACTAAATTAGATGTTAAAATTATTTTTGATTCTCCACAGTTTGATTTTGCAGTAAATGATTATGTAAGTACAAGAAACTTTCTTGGTGTAGACGGAATTAAAGACTTAAACAATTTTGTTGTTATCATAGAGGGTGGAGATTCAATCTATATTAAAAATGATAATATCAAAGAAATAATAACGGAGATAGTAGAATAGTGATTGTATGTGCATCAATTAAATTTAAAATAGAAAAAACTAATCAAGAAACAATATTGTGTGGAGTAAGACACAGAGATTGTTTTTCACAATTAAGTGAATTAGGTTTTGAACCTAAAAAAGGTTATGAAGAGATAGAACAAGGTTTTATGACTCACGATAATAGATTTTTAACTAGAGAAGAAGCAATAGCTCACGCAGTTACTATTGGACAAGTTAATAAAAGAGTTAGAGATAGATATTATGAGAAAAAACAAACTGAATTATTTTCAGAAGATTTATGGTAGGTATATATTATGAAAAGAAAAGATAAATTAAGAATATTAAATTATTATCAAGAAGATATTGGTGAAAAAAATGCTAATAGAAAAAATGATAGAACACGTAGAGTGTGGAGGTATTATAAATTATGATGGTTATGGAAAATTAGTATCTTTCAACAATACTAAAAATATATCATATATTAATGATATTGAAGATATAAATTTTTTAAGGAGTAAGTCAGACACACATTTTGTAATTTGGTATAATAGATAAGGATAAATAATTATGAAAATACTTAAAAAATTATTTAAAAAGAAAAAGCCGAGTAGACCACACACTAGATTTGGTCCTATATATGATGAAGGAGTAAATAAACTACGAGATAGATATGGTGGTTATTTTGGATATATTTATGCACTACCTACAGGAGAAGTAACTAAAGATGGTAAAAAGTTGTGGGTAGAAGTAGATTATAAAACATTAGAAGTTAGAAATCCTGATATTAAATATACATTGGTATATGGTCATAGTAAAAACTGGACTGATAAAAGAGTTCTCAGTAGTAATATATTTATACCATATAAAGGAGATTATGATGTTTAATAAATTATTTGTAAGTAGAAAAGAATATGATAAACAAATAGATAAATTACATAAAGAAATTAATAATTTATATGAAGAGCTGAATAAGATAAATAAAAAACTAGATTATATAGAACCTAATTGGTATAGATATAAAACACTTGAATATGATTATAATCGTACAGAAAGTTTTATACCAGAACCTTGTAAGACCTGTTCTAATCATCCTAGTAATGGTGGAAGTGGAATATGTCACTGTATTCTAGGGACACCTAATAAAATAACAGTTTAGGGAGGAATAAAAGTGTTACCTACAAAAACAATTATGAATATCGATGAAGAGATTAAGAAGGCTGAATCTACAATAGAATATTGGCAAGAACGCATAAAAAATCTTAAAAAGGAAAAACAAACAACTGAAGATTTACTTTGCGATTATATCTATAGAGGTTTTGCTATTAGTGAAAAAAGCGAAGAAAAAATACTTGAATGGGAAACAGAACATAATATGGAATGTAGAAATAGATATATAGATTATATTTTTACTAAAACAGAATTAGGTACAGCATTAAGTGTTATATGTCCAAAATGCAAAAAAGAACTTACAGGATTATGTTGTTCAAGTGACCCACTATATTCAGATAAAGAATAGAAAGGAGTTGATATAAAATGGGTAAATGTGTTCAACCTAAAGAAGTATATTATCAGTGTGATATTTGTGAACGCAAATTCTATAGAAAAAATAAAAATCAAATTAACACAATTAAATACAAAAGTTTTATTACATATACTAAAAAATATAAACTTAAAACATCTTTTAATAGACGAGAGCTTATGCTGTGTGATAAGTGTTTAGAAGAAATGAAAGATTATATAATACAAAAAGTTAAGGAGCGATGAAATTTGAATTATAGAGTAATAAAAAATTATAAAGAAATATTAGAACAGATAGAACAATTGGCGAAATTATTAAATATTAATTTATGGGAGTGACGAAGAATGAATGAATTTAAAAGAGATTGTCATTTTTGTAAATGGGGAAATTGTTTAACTGATGATGGGAAAGTATTATGTCATTGGGATGCCGATGAATACTATGATGGAGAAGTTATTGAAGATACTATTACTTATGCTAAAGACTGTAAAGATTATGAGTATGATAATAACTTCCCAAGAATAACTTATGGATTTACAACAGACTTGAAAAAATAGATTAAGTATATAAAGGAATGATGGAGAATGAGCGATAAAGCAACAATAGACGCATTAAAAGTATTTGGAAAACTAGAAGATATAGGAGTATGTAAAATACAATTTTTTAAGGACAATAGAATTATTGCTGAACTAGATGATAAACCTACACGAATTGATTTAGCAGATGATGTGTGGTTAGATGATAAAACCAAAATTGAATTTTACCACACCATACCAAAATTAGTTATTGACGGAGATTATATAGATTATGACAAAATGATTTTTGAAGTTGATTACGAAAAGGAGAATAAAAGATGAATTATGATAAGATTAAAAAGGCTAAAGAATTATGGTGGGAGAACTTAAATATGTTGGATATAAATAGACTTGCAATTAGGTTTATGAGAAAAAGAAAAAGAGGCATTATGAAGAATGACTAGAGAAGAAGCAAAAAAGATAAAAGAAATAAAAGAATTAGTTTCATTTACATTAGACCATACACAAATAATGTATGTTGGAAACCTGTGCTATGCAAGAAACAAATTATATACAATATGGGAAATGTTAGATGAATTAGAACAAGGGAGTGATAAAGAGTGAAAGATTACATAAAAGAGTACGAGTACAGAAATTATAAATTTTCACAAAAAATGATGACTCTCGGAAATCACGCAGGACATTTTTCAATAAAGGCTATTAAAAACGGAACGATTATGCCGATTTATCAACATTATGTATATAAACCTATAACTAGCGTAGAAGATGTTAAGGAATTTATAGATTTAATAGTTGATAGACCAGATGCGTGGACAACAAAATATTTTTAAGATAAGGAGTGATAAAGAATGACGAATGGCGATAAAATTAGAAAAATGAATAATAGAGATTTATGCAGATTTTTATATGAGATAGGCGAAGATACGGGTATGGTTTATGTCGATGAAGAATGGAAAAATTCTTATGAGTTATTAGACTGGCTTGATAAAGAAATAGAGGAAGGTGATGAAGAATGAAACGAGAAGACTTAAGAACAGATAGAGAGTGGGAAATATATAGAAGTGGCTATAGTGCAGGTAATTCTGCTAAAAACTATCCATCTAAAAAGAAAGATAAAATTAAAAAAATATGAGACAGGAAGAATATCTAATTATCAAGATATTAAAAGTATACCAAAATGGGTAATAGTTGATATAGCAAAAGAAGATATTTTTACAGAAAATGTAAATCAAAGATACAACGAAGTTGACGAATTTGTTTGTAGAAAATGTGGTTTACATTTAATGGAATGGGTAAGAGTAGAAATTGATGAAGACGATGGAGAAGAATTACATTATCAATATGAACTTAAATATTGTCCAGAATGTGGTAGAAGAGTTTATGATGAAACAATGAATGGGGGGGGAGTGATGAAGAATGAGAAAAAGATGTGAAAGATGTGGAATAGTAGAACGTAGAGTTGATATGGGCTGTGTTGATTTAGACGTCAATAGGCGATTATGGGCAAAAGGTTATGTGTGTAAGAAATACTTTTTGTGTGAAAATTGCTTAAAACAACTTTATGATTTTTTAGGTTTAGATTATTACATAGATAATAGGATAATACTTAGATGATAAGGAGAGTGAATAGATATGACAGTAGCAGAGATAAAAGAGTATGTTAAGAAAGCAATAAAAGCCACAAATTTAAACAAGTATGTTTATAACAATAAAGGTGAAATTATAGGGGAAACATACACTGGTGAAATAATAGAAAAATTAGTTGTAATTTTATCTATGTTAGACGAGTTAGAGACACCGAAAGCAAAGTGGCTTTATAGTGCAGATGAAGATGAAGCACCTTATTATCGTTGTAGTAATTGTGGCATAATTAGTAGTGATGGAACAGAAGATATTTGTGAGAATTGTGGAGAAATAATGGAAGTAGAGGAGTAAGTTATGATACCAAACTATAAACTAATGGAAAATTTAATAATTCTTGCTAAAATGCGAGGGTTTACTTTAGAAGATTTTGAAAAAAGAATTGGTACTACTAATGGTTACATAAAAAGACATACAAAAGGTAGAGCCAGAGAAGATGCCGATATAAGATTTAATATTTTTAGAAAGAGTGCAGAGGTTTTAAAACTGGAATTATCAGAGTTGTTTAAGTATTTAGAAAAATTAGATGCAAAAGAGGTTAAATCTTGTCCTGTATGTAATAAAACGAGACATACAAATAAAATACTATTAGAAAAAATAAAAGATAATACATACTATTGTCATTTGTGCAAGACAGAGTTTAGATTTTTAAAGAAAGAAGGATAATAAAAATGAGTACATTAAGCAAAGAACAAGAAGTCACTATTAATATAATAAAAGAACACATAAAATATTTAAAATTAGAAGAAGATGCGTGGAATAAAAATTTAAAAGACAGAAAAAGTAACGTAACTTGCAGTAGTCAAAAAATTATAAAATCTCTAGACAAAGCTATACACGATATGCAAAATATAGAAATGTTAGAGGAAAAAATTTCTGCACTAGAAGAAGAAAACCGCGATTTATATGAAGAAATTGATTCATATGAAAATGAGATTCTAAGCTTACAAGAAGAAATAGAATATTTAAATGAGGGAGATAAACAATAATGCATATTAACGAAAAAATATATTGCAGCGGTTGTCATAAAGAATTAAATACAAATGATATTTATGGAACTAGTGCTATTCAACCAGCTCCTGATTATGTAAATGGAGCAACTATTCATATAGAACCTACCATAGAATACTTTTGTAAAAAGTGCTATATAGAAACATTTAGTACTCCACAAGAAGCTATTATGTATGAACAGTTAGAGTCAACAGAAAAACAATTAGATGAAACAAAACAAGAACTAAAAGAGGCTAAAGGTGTTCTACACGATTTAGGTTATGATGATAAAAGAATTAAAGCATTATATGAGTTAAGACATAATAATGCACTAACAAAAGATAAGGAGATAGAAGATGAATAAAAAGAAAATTAAAAACAAAATCAAGGAAGCAAAAGAACAGATAACAGAATTACAGGAAACTATAAACAATCTGGAGGAACAACTTAATAAGACAGAAGGCAGATGGATACCCGAACGGAACGAACAATATTATTATATCGATTCTGATGGAGAAGCTATTCGTAGTTACAACGATGACGGCACATATTACAAAAATATAATTAGTATTGGCAACTGTTTCAAAACTAAAGAAGAAGCAGAGTTTGAAGTTGAGAGATTAAAAGTTATTGCAGAACTAAAAGAGTTCGCATTTGAACCTAACTGGGAAGATAGAAACCAAAATAACTATACTATTACATATAGTCACAGTATGAATGAAATTGGTTATTGTATAAGTCATTGGATACAAAGAGATAGTATATATTTTGAAACAAAAGAAATTATGGAAAAAGCAATAGAGAAGGTCGGCGAAAATAGAATTAAAAAATATATATTTGGAGTGGAGGAGTAAATAATGATAGTATGTGATAAATGCTTTAAAGAAGCACAAAGCGAAGGTTATTATATAATAACTGTTGATATGGATGAAGATATGAAATTCTGGAAAAGGGACTATGTAGAACAACAATTTCCAAAGAAAGAATATAGATTATGTGAAGAGTGTGCAAAATCTATATTAGATATACTTGAAGAAATATGGAGTGTATGAGTATATGATAATATTTATATTTATTATATTTTTAATACTATGGAGTATAGTAGCTTTTGTTCTAATAAATAACATATACAGTTTAACTAATAATTTAGAAATTATTGATTATGAATATAAACCTAGCATAAAAGTTGGAGACAAAGCTAAACTTGCAAATACTAAAAATAATGAAAGTCCAGATTTATTGAATAAAGAGTTTGAGGTTACTAGGATTAAAGATAATATAGTGTTTTTAAAATCTAACGATGATATAATGATAACAAGAAGTATTAACGAAATAGAAAAAATTTATAATTTTTAATAATAAAAGTATTTACAAATTATTTATTTTATGGTATAATACTTATATAATAAATAATATAAAGGAGAGCAGTTATGAAAGAGAATGTTATAATTGGAAGTTTTATACTAACAGATTTATTATTAGTTTATTATCTATTCTTTGGTAATCCTAATATGTACTACTATATGAAAATTGATAATTTCTCAATCTTTAGAATAATAGTTGTTGCTATATTATTATTCATAGTAATTATGTCAATACTAATAAGTATTTATAGATGGGCATTGAGAATAGATAGAAAAAGAAATAGTAAAAGACATAGAAGGAGTAAATAAATATGACCTATGATGATTTTGAAAAAGCATTGACTAAAGAAGGATATGCAATCAAAGATTTACCATTAACTACTACATCCGAAAATGGTGAAATTGTAGTTGTGACTGTTGCAGGAGTAGATGATGATAATAAGTTAATATGGAAAACTGTAACTTGTCAAAAGAATAATTGGATAAGAACAAATATATATTACTTTGACGGAACTGTGGAAGAACTATATGAATATGGAGAAGAAAATGGTAAATAAAATATTTATAATATCAATATGTATAAATTTAATCTTAATGTCATTAATTTTCTTAAACACGAGTAATAGAAAAGTTGAACATAAAGTTATTAAACAAGAACCTACCACAGAACTAAATTTAGTTAAACTTCCATATCAAGATTTAGGCAAGTTCAAATGTACAGCATATTGTCCTTGTAAAAAATGTTCTGGAAACTTTAAAGATATGACTGCAATTGGTGTAAGAGCTAAAGAAGGTAGAACTATTGCGGTTGACCCTAAAGTTATTCCTTATGGTTCTATAGTCATAATTAATAATAAAGAATATATTGCAGAAGATTGTGGTAGTGCTATAAAGAATAAATGCATAGACATTTATTTTAAACATCATAAAGATGCAAAAAGATTTGGTGTGAAATACTTAAAAATTAAAATTAAGAACGGAGATTAAACTATGTTGGATTTTATAGAATTTACAGATTTCACAGTCTTTATTGCAATTTCAATTTTAGATTTTAGTTTAGTTATTATTGGAATATTATTTGGTATTTATCTAAAATCATCTGGAGAGAGTGATAAATATTTTAAAACTAAAAACTCTTCTACCATAATAGATGTAACAGAAGTTAAAAGTGTTATTGAGGATACTGAATATATTACTACTACAATTAAACACAAGAGAAAAATAGAGAAACGGGAAAATGAAGATGAATTATAAGAGAGGAGAGAAACTATGAAAACATATAAAGAGTTTTTAGAAGAACAAGCAGAAAAAACATACACTAATTATGAAGATTGGCGAGATGAAATTATCTGTAAAAAAGAAGAAACAATACAAACAATGGATAGAGTTGTTATTGATTGGTTAGAAGATGTATATAAAGATTTACTAGAAAGAAATAAGGGTTATCACACTATAAACTTTCCAATTAAAGAATTAGAGTCAGTAATCGATTTCTTAAAACTAGAATTAAAGTTTAAATGGGACCGTGCATCAAGTGGTTATTGTAAACATTATAAGATTATTGATGGTGTAAAAACAAGGGTAAAACCAATCGTTAGTGGTTATGAAGATTACTATGCTTGGGAAGAACGTATACAAGAAGAAATGTTAAATGAAGACGAAGAAGAATCTGAAGAGATACAAAAAGAACGTGCAAGAGATTTTATGATTGACCTTAAAATTGATGAAATGCGAGGTAAATAATTATATGAAAGATATGAAACAGAGAATATTAAAACATTTGAAGAAAAAAAGAGATAATATTTGGGAATTATCTAAAGAAAAAGATAATTATACTAAAATTACTGTTGACACTTATGATGAAATTATTAGAGATATAGAAAGATTCGAAGAAGATTGAAAGGAGAAAAACTATGAGTTTAACAATAGGAAATTGGGTATTTGTATGTTTTATAGGTTTGGTTTGTTTGATTGGAGTGACTTTGTTTTGTTGTTGGTGGGACGAAGAACAAACAATTACAGATTATACAACAGGAAAAGAAACTACAAATGTAAAAAAATTGCGTATAGGTTGTTTCGTTGCAATATTTTTAGGAGTAGCAATAACGCTAGGAATAATGTTTGGAATAAATTGGTATAACACATCAACAGCAAATGGAATAAGACATTATAAAGATTTTAAATCAAATATGAACAATGGAATATACCGAGAAATAACAATCACAAATGATGATGGAAAAGTTATTTATGACTATACGGGCAAATGTGATATTCAAGAACAAGAAGAAGTTGATGAAAGAAAACTAAAATTTGAAAACGAACAGGGAAAGAGAGTAATTATTTATTACGGAATTACAGACACAGTTAAAATTATTGAGAAAGATAAAAATAAGGAGAAATAAATGAAAGAAGAAAGATTTACGTTTAAAGAAGTAGAAAATGAAATTAAAAATCAAGAGGAACTAGAAGAACGTGTTAAAGAGTCATATTCTGATGTAGACTTAGCACAATTATTTGATGATAAGGAGTAAATATGGTTAGTACAAATGATTATATTGAGTTGTTTGGTAAACTTCACGGAATGTCTGAAGAAGAGATTGAGATAGTAAAACATAATTTAGATGAATCTAGTGAAGAAGGTAAGATATTAAAAAAGATTCATAAAATATTTAGTGAATTAAATACATATTATGAAAATAAGGTTAATCCTAGAATGAAAGCTAGAGATGGTATCAATGATAAGTTAAAAGTTGTAGATGAACTAATAATTAAATTACTTAAATCAGATGTTGAACACGCGGGCCTAAACCTTACACTGATATTAAAAGTATATCCAGAAAATATTAAGAAAACCCAAGGAGATTATCTATTTTATCGTAGAATTATTCATTGGTCACAAAAAATATACATATGGAATACAGTAAGGAGTAATATATGATAAATATTGATATTAAACCTAGATTTAGAATTCCTAAAACTTTATTACAACCCGCTTATTCTATTGAAGTGGTTAGTATGTTATATGGAATATCAGGTGGTGATATTTGGAGAATGTTCAATAATAAAGTCATTGAAGCTGTTATAGATGAAGAAACTGGAGAGAAATTAATTCCTGCTAAGTATATCTATAAAAAAGATGGTGAAAAGATAGATACTAGAGATTTTGAATTGATTATGAATATTACATTTGAATCAAAATCATTATTTGTAGATTTTATATCGTGTTATAGATATAGATTTGGTAAGGAAGAACCCCTATCATATAAAAATCTTAAAAAATTAACTATAGAAGATTTAACTAAATGTGCTTCATCAGGCACAAAGAAAGTATCAAGAATTATAACTAAACTCATTACAGTTATAAGAGATTATAGTAATGATTATAAAGGTGTGAAGTGGGGTATTTATGGTTAAGGAGAGTAAGATGTCAGAACTTAAAATACTTAAAGAAAATATACAAAAAAGACAAAAAGATTATATGAAATTAGCGCAAGAAGGTAAAGATGTACCTGCTTATGAGGTACAATTTTATTTACAAATGATTATAGGTTCTTTAGATACAGTAGAGAATGAATACAAATGGAAGTACACAGAAAATAATAATGGATTTCCAAACGATGATTCATTTGTAGTTGTTGTTGACAAAAATGATTGCTGCTTTCTTGCATACTACACAGACAATAAATTTATTGAGTATAATGTTAATGCTAATTATGATAATAATGTTTTAACTGAAATTATTAAATGGCAATATATTTCAGAAGAAGGAGAATAATTATGAGTAAATGGAGCTACATTAAAGGAATTGTCACTGTGTATCCATTTGGAAGATGTGATAATGAGAAAGAGTATATATTAAAACAAGTATTGAATCATTTACCTAAAGTAACGGGTTCTGAAGAAGATATGTTTGTAGACATTATTCCAGAACATACACATTCAATGAGTAGTAATACAGATGAATACAGAAATCATAGTAATTTAGGAACAGGATATTTCGATGATTTTGAATCAAAATGTATTTACCATATTGTACTTACAGGTAATTTTAGAGATAGAACTGTATATGAAACTAATAAAGAATTTCAGAAATGGTTATGTAGATTAGTTAAACGAATCGGTATAACAGATATATTCGTAAGAATATATGGAAATAATATTATAACACCAAAAGGTAAACATCTGACTGTCGAAGAAGGTTATAATGAAGAGTGTACAGTTAAGTTATTTGATGAAATTATATTAAATGACCCTAAACCTTATAGTCAATTATATGAGAGGCCATCTTGGTCAGATGAAAATAGTCATAATTGGTGTGAACACTTAATGTATAGACAAAGTGAAACACCATATGAAGATGAATATGATGGAGATGAGGATTATACAGATTAATATTGAAGGAGAATATGATGAAGAAAATAACAGAAACTAGAACAGGTAAGATAATTAGTGATGTAGATAAACATCTTGAATATTTATATGTTGGAGATTATGGAAAAGAAAATAATATAAAAGCTGATTTTCTTGGATATACAAAACGAATAGATAAAGTAGAGCATACAGATGTTGATTTAACTGAAAAATTAGTTGTAACAGTATCATCTCAAAAAGGTTGTCCTATGAGTTGTAATTTCTGTGATTGTCCTAAATTAGAATTTAAGGGTAATGCGAGTGAATCTGAAATGGTAGATGAAATAGTTTCAGCAATCGCTCTATCGGAAATAAAAAAGGGCAAAAGACTTAATGTTCATTTTGCAAGAATGGGAGAACCTACACTAAATAAAGATGTCATAACAACTGCAAGATACATAGGATGTTTAAATTCTAGAGAACTCTGTGATGGTTTCAAAATTATAGATTTCGATGAATATCATCCTGTAGTATCAACAATGTGTCCTAAAAATTATGTTGATTTTGTACACTTTATAGAAGAGTGGATTAAATGTGACGAGGATAAACTAGGAAACAAATTATGGAATGGTGGAGTTGGTTTACAATTTTCTATAAATACTTTAGATGAAGAACAAAGAAATAAGATGTTCAATAATAAATCAATGTCATTAGAATCTATAGGAAATATTATTGATTCACTTCCTGTTCCAAAAGGTAGAAAATACACATTAAATTTTGCTGTTACATCAGAATCTAATTTAGATGTAGATTTAATGAATAAATATTTTGACAAAGAAAAATGTATTGTCAAAATCACTCCTATTCACGAAACACATACAGCTGTTGAAAATGATTATGAAATAGTAACAGATTATGATGTATATGAAAAATTTGAACAACCGTTAGTTAAAGACGGTTGGGATGTTATTGTTTTCGTACCGTCAAAAGAAGAAGATGAAGATAGAATAACTTGTGGTAATGCGTTATTGTCTGAACTAAACAAGGAGTAACATATGATTTCTGAAAATTTTGAATATGAACTTAAAAAACAATTATTACTTCAGCATATGGATTTATGGGGAGAGATAGATGCTTTAGTTGTACAAAAATACGGTCACGATTTATTATCTAAACTAATTAATAGTATATTTAAGGAAATTAATGATGTTTATGAAGTAATGAGTGAAATATCAGATAAACTTATTCTTAATATTATGCCAGATGATTTCAGACCAAATTTATCTTTAAATCCATATGAAAGTATTGAATATAAAGTTAAACAACAGGCCTATACAGATTTAAGAGCTAGACTAGAATCAATACTAAAAGACTTTGATTCTTTTTATAGAGATAAGTATAAAGAGATGGAAAAAGTTTATTGGGAAGAAAAGGAGAAAAAAGATGATAAATAGTGTTTTAATATATACAATAGAAGATATTATATTATATGGATTACTTGCTATACTAATTATAATTGTAATAATTGTAGGTATTTGTAAAGTAATCTCGAATATAGGAAATAAAATAACAAAAAGAATGTGGAAGGATAAAGATGAAAACAAAAAAGATAGAACTATATAAAGCAGATGGGTATGATTATGTCTACATAGATAAAGATGGTAATCCATATTCATTAACTAAAAGAAAATTAAATAAAAGAGAACTTCCTAATGGATACAAAGATTATTATCTACAAACTAAAGAGCACGGAAAACAGAGAAATGAGGTGTATAAAAATATAGTAGCTAGAACATTTTTGGGTGATGTAGATGATAAATTTGTTTATCACAAAGATGGAGATATAGAAAATTATAATCCTAATAATTTAGTTATAAGTTCTGAAAGAAATGAAGATTTATATGTTACTTGTAAAATTTGTGGTTGTAAAACAAGAAAACCCAATGAAGCAAGTACTAATAAAACTAATATTTGTAAAAAATGCAAATATGAGTTAGAGAAATTAGAAAGAAAATTAAATAAAGAAGATAAAAGAAAAGAACTTTATAAATACTTTATGGATAATTCAGATTATTTTCTTATGACTACTCATAGAAAGAAATTATTAGAACATTTAAAATATGGTAGAAGTGATAAAGATATTGCAGAAAGTTTAGGTATTACTAGACAGGCTGTAAATTATAGTATTAAAAGTATACAAAAAAGTATACGAAAACAAAAATTTAAGGAGGAGACTAATAATGAATAGTAAAGAGTTAGATAAATATCTTGAAACTAGTATTCATTTATCTTATATATTAGCAGAAAAAATATCAACTTATACACAATTAATGACTTCTTATCATTTTTTAAAAACTCACGAAACAATAGATACTAAAGTTGCTAGTGATGTATTAACATTTTTAAGAAATGATGTTGTAGATATAAGGAGTAACCTAGAAAATATAGAAATAATATTAAAGGAGGATAAATAATGCAGATAGTACCTACAGATAATAGAGTAGTAGTGCAAAAATTAAGATTTGAAGAAGACACAACTAAATCTGGAATTATTTTAACAACAAAACAAAAAGAGAACTCTAATCAAGGTAAAGTTCTTGAAATAGGTAAAAATGTTAAATATGTTTCAGTAGATAATAAAGTTGTTTATTCAACTAATGTTGGTGTAGAAATACATCTTGACGCAGAACATTATGTCATTTTAAAAGAAGATGACATACTTGCTATTATTAAATAATTAAGGAGGAAATAAAATGGCAAAAGAAATTAAATACAATGAAGAGGCTAGACAAGCACTTTTAAGGGGTGTGACACAACTTGCAGATACAGTAAATGTTACACTAGGACCAAAGGGTAGAAATGTTATATTAGACAGAAAATTTGGTACTCCACTTATTACAAATGATGGTGTAACTATTGCTAAAGAGGTTGAGTTGGAAGACCGTTTTGAAAATATGGGAGCTCAAATAGTTAAAGAAGCTGCTATTAAAACAAATGATGTAGCAGGTGACGGAACTACTACTGCTACAGTTTTAACTGATAGATTAATTACTTTTGGTATGTCTGTATTAAGAGATAGCAATATTAATCCTATTATTTTAAGAAGAGGTATGAATAAAGCTGTAGATTTAATTGTGCAGTCTATTGAAGATATGTCTATAGAAGTTACTGATAAGGAACAAATTAAAAAAGTAGCTTCAATATCATCTGGAGATGAAGAAGTTGGAGAGATGATTGCAGATGCTATGGAAAAAGTATCTAATGAAGGTGTAATTACTATAGAAGAATCTAAAACTATGGATACAGAATTAGATTTAGTTGAAGGATTGCAATTTAATAGAGGTTATTTATCTCCATATATGTCAACAGATGGAGAAAAAATGGAAGCTAATTTAGATGAAACCTTTATTTTAATTACAGATAAAAAAATCTCAAACATTCAAGAGATTCTACCTATACTTGAACAAATAGTTCAGGCTGGTTCAAAACTTCTTATAATTGCAGAAAACATTGAACAGGAAGCACTTACAACTTTAGTTGTAAATAAACTTAGAGGTACATTTAATGTAGTTGCAGTAAAAGCCCCTGAGTTTGGTGAAAAACAAAAAGAAATGCTTGAAGATATTGCAATTTTAACTGGTGGTAAAGTTATTTCAGAAGAAGTTGGGTTAAACTTAAATGAAATCACATTAGCCGATTTAGGTCAGGCAAAATCAGTTAAAATAACTAAAGATAGTACTACTATTGTAGGTGGATATGGAGAAGATGAAGAACTAGAAGCTAGAAAATCTCAATTAAAAACTCAAATAGAAGAATCTACAAATGATGTAGAAAAAGAAAAGTATAAAGAAAGATTAGCAAAACTAGTAGGTGGTGTAGCAGTTATTCGTGTGGGTGCAGCTACAGAACCTGAAATGCAAGAGAAGAAACTTCGTATGGAAGATGCCTTGAACTCGACAAGAGCTGCTGTTGAAGAAGGAATTATATCTGGTGGAGGTAGTGCATACGTTCATTGTATAGGAAAACTTACAGAGTTAAGAAAGTCTTTAAGTAGTGAAGATGAAAAATGTGGTGTAGACATTGTACACGACGCAATTCAATATCCACTTATGACTATTGCTTCAAATGCAGGTTTAGACTCTGTTGATGCTATAGAAAATGTTATAGAGTCTGAAGTTAATTTTGGATTAAATGCTCTTACAGGAGAGATAGTTAATATGTTAGATGAAGGTATTATTGACCCTGTTAAAGTTACTAGAAGTGCATTGCAAAACGCTAATAGTATAGCAGGTACATTATTAACTACAGATGCAGCAGTTTCTATTATTGATGAAGATGAACCTGTAGTACCTATGCAACCTCCAATGATGTAAAATATATGGTTTACAAATTGTAAATTATATATTATAATAATTAATATGAATTATGATATAACATTTTGTGTAAATAAAAATTGTAAAGATAAAAGGTGCATTAGACATCACACTAATGCACCTAAAAATATCTATATAACACAAGCAGATTTATCTAAATCAGGTGATTTGTGTCCTACATATAAAGAAGATGCAAAGACTTTATTAGATATAGCATTAAAAAATGCAGAAGAATTATTTACTAAGGATGAACTAAATTTAATAAAAACAGTATTAGAAGATAATGATGAATAAAAAAGATAAGATAGTTAAATGTAAAATATGTGGTAGAAAACTTAAAGACCCAATTTCAATCAAAAGACAGATGGGTAATAGTTGCTACAAAAAACATTTAAAAGAAAAAAGAAGAAGACTAATATGATAGATATAAAAATAGACAAACCCGATAAATTAAAAAACAATATTTTAATTACTCATAGTGCATATATAACATCACAGTATGACCCAGAAATAGTAGATTATTTTAGAAATTTAAGTAATAAATATTATGAAAAAGATACTAAAACTTGGGAAATACCAATTAATGATGTTGTAGGTTTTTGTAATAAGTTTCAAAAAAAGTACAAGATAAAAATAAGTGGCACATATGAGCGTATTAATGAAGAGCTAGATATTAATATACCTAAGTCATATAAGTTTAAAACAAAGCCATTTAAGCATCAGGAGGAAGGAATCAAGTTTGGACTCAATAAAAAACATTTCTTACTTTGTGATGAACAAGGTCTTGGTAAAACAAAACAAATAATAGATTTAGTTGGTTGTTTAGATGTAGAAAATAAGATAAATAAAGTCTTGATAATTTGTGGTGTTAATGCATTAAAATATAACTGGCAAGAAGAGATTAAAACTCATTCAAATTATACAGGATATGTTATTGGAACTAGATATAGAAAAAACGGTAATATGTATGAAGGAAGTTCTAAAGATAAATTAGAAGATTTATCTAATCTTCCAGAAGATAAGTTTATTATTACTAACATAGAAACATTAAGAGGTCTTGCAGAAAAAAAATCTAAAACTACATATACATTTCCTATTGCAGAGAAAATTAAAGAACTTTGTGAAAATGGAACTATATCTATGATTGCATTTGATGAATGTCATAAAGCAAAAGATATAACATCTATGCAAGGTAGAGCTATGAAGATTCTACAATCAGATTATATGGTTGCTATGAGTGGTACTCCACTTATGAACAATCCACTAGATGTTTATTTTCCACTGTATTGGTTAGGTTATGAAACTGATAGTATGTATAGGTTTAAATATAAATATTGTGTAATGGGTGGTTATGAAAATCGAGAAATAGTTGGCTATAGAAATTTAGACCAATTAAGTCAATACGTAAATAAAGTAATGATTAGAAGATTAAAATCAGAAGTTCTCGATTTACCAGAGAAATTACATCAAATTGAATATGTAGAAATGAATGCTAAACAAGATGTTTTGTATAAAGAGATTGAAAACGACATTCAAACACATACAAATAAATTAGAGTTTAGCAATAATCCATTATCATTATTAATTAGACTAAGACAAGCAACTGGTTATACTGGTATATTAAGTGATACCATTCACGAATCAGCTAAATTAGATAGAATGAAAGAACTTGTACAAGAATTAGCTGAAAATAATCAAAAATGTGTAATATTTAGTAATTGGACAAGTATTACAGATGAAGTTATGTTAAGACTAAATAAGTATAATCCAGCCTGTATTACAGGAAATACTAAACCTGAACAGAGAATGTCTGAAATAAATAAATTCCAGGAAGATGAATCTTGTAAAGTTATTATAGGTACTATTGGTGCTATGGGAACAGGTTTAACCTTAACCGCAGCACAAACAGTTATATTTTTAGACAGTCCGTGGAATCGTGCATTGAAAGACCAGGCAGAAGATAGAGTTCACAGAATTGGTACAAAAGGTACAGTTAATGTGATAACATTAGTAACCAAGAATACCATTGATGAACGAATTGAAGATATAGTATATAAAAAAGGACTATTATCTGATGTCGTAATTGATGGTGAAACGGGTAAAGTTCCAAAAAATATTCTAAAACAATTATTAGGATTTAATGAATAATGTATGCAGAAGATAGAAGAATTAACAGATGAACAACTTAAATTAGTAAATAATATGTCAAACTCAATACGTAAGTTACAAGAAACACTTATGGAGTATTATTATTCTAAAGATTATAAATTTTATGTTGGTATTGATATTGCTAAAACACTTGTAGGTAATACAAATGTACCTAGAATTAAAGGTGTATGGAGAATACCTTTAAATGTTACTGTTTGTAATTTAGAAGTCATATTAGATATTACAATACCAAAAGATACATTTTATTTAATTGATTATAGGGAGGTACAATTATATGAAAAAATGTAAATATGCAGGAGATGCAGCAGATAAAAATTGTAAGGAATGTAATGGAGTTTCTTATGTAGTTGCAGATAAAGAAGTTCCAGCTACAGAATGTGCTGGTTATGTAGAATCTAATGAAGATGTAGATTATAGAGATTATCCAGTTGACCCATTAAAAGATGAAGTATTAAAATCAGAAAATACATCAACATTAAATAATACTAATGATGATAAAGATAACTCAAATACATATACGATTAATACAGATAATTCTAAAAATATTTCATATCCATCAGAAATTAGTTATATATCTGGAATATCTATAGAACATAATAGTATTTGGTATAAAATAGAAATTGGAGAAAAAAGAAAGATTGACCCAAATGCTAGTGAATCTGAAATTCAGGAAGAAAAGTCTAAACTTATAAATAGAATAAATAAAGACGTAGATGACCAAGTTGATGATATAGTTAAAGGAGATTAAAATAATTTGATATAATTAATGTATCTACTGCTTTTTATCACTACCATAGTTAGGATAACTACCATAGTTAGGATATTCTCTTTCTAGATACATTATTTATATATAAATATACTACAGATAAGTAACTGTATTATTATGATAACCACATTTATAGTAATTTTTATACATATTTAAAATTGATTCTCTATCGAATTAATTTTTCCTCAATTTTAAAAAAATCTTATCTGTAGTATATTTTATTATTTACAAATCATAGAATATTTATTATAATAAATAAACAAATTCCAAACAAAAAATATACTTAAGTGAATAGTCTATATAATAGGGTGTATCACCTATAAAAAGTAAAAATTTTTGTTTGGTCCCTAATTTCTTATTAGGTTAATTTTTTATTTTTAACTGCTGTCCGGTTGGTACATCCTATTATATAGATTATTTTTTTTTATATCTTAAAGGAGAAAGTTTATTATGAGTGATAATAACATTAATAATATTGAACTAAAAGATGTAGCCAGTGATTTATTAGTTATACCTAAACAAACTATAGATAATTTATTTTGCTTAGATAATTGTGCAGATTGTATTGCTTTATATGTATTTTACTATAAAACTGCTAAATGGCAAAATACTAATATAATTAAAGCTAATGATGCATATATTAAAAAAGCATTAAAGTGGGGAATAAATAAAATAAGAAATACTAAACAAACACTTAAAGAAAATGGTTTAATTGATATTGTTCAAAGAAGAAAAAATGGCAAAATATCTGGTTGGTATGTTAAAGTATCATATATAATAAATCCTAAAAGCATAGAAGATATAAAAATAACTGTAGATAATGAAAATAATACTACAAGCAACAATATCCCAAATGAACAAGTACAAGACGGTACTAGTTCAAAGCAGGATACAAGTACTATTAAATATAATATAAGTACTATAGATAATAATATAAGTACTGCTAAAAATGAGAAGAGTGTTAGTGTTAGTAAAAAATCTAAAAAGGATAAAGCTGTTGATTTAGTAATAGCTAAATTTGAAGAATATGATTTTAGTGATAAAGTAAAAGAAAAACTTTTAGAGTTTTATGAAGATAGAATAGATAATAAAGATTATCCTGGAAATAATCAACTTACTGTAATGTTTAATGAATTATCTGAAGTATCAGAACAAAAACAATTAGAAGCAATATCTAATTCTATTAAACAAGGTTATAAAGGTATATTTATAAATAAAAATAATTCTAAAAAACAATCGTATAGATTAGATACAACTGATACTGAAACAGTAGAAGAACATAATCAACGAATTGCTGAAATTAAACAGAGAATAGATAATAATGATAATGAGCAATATATATTCTAATTTAGATGATAAAAAATAATATTAAATTTCATTTTTTATATAATAGTTATAAAAATATATATCTTATAAATAAAAAGTGAAATATGAATTAAAATTTACATTCTACAATATAAAGGAATTTATAAAATGGACATAAATAATTGTTGGTATAAAAAAATATGTACTAATACTTGCACAGAATCTTGTATTAGATATAATTGTATGAAATCTCTTATGGAACATAGTAATCTTCCAGAGTATTTATGGAGTTATAAGCAATTAACTTGTGGTAATACAGATGCTGAAGCTTTTATGCAATTAAAAGAAATAGAAACAAATATAGATACATTTGTAAATGAAGGTAGAAATCTATATATTTATTCAGAAAATTGTGGTAATGGTAAAACAAGTTGGTCTGTAAGATTATTAATCAAACATTTTGATAAAATTTGGAATATTGCTGGATTTACTTGTCACGGATTATTCATTAATGTCCCAAAATTTCTTTATAATTGTAAACAATCAATTAGTAAAGATGTTAATGGATTTGAAGAATTATGCGATAATATAGAAAATTGTGAACTTGTAATATGGGATGATTTACCTAGTTCAGAATTTACTTCTTATGAACATCAAATAATGCTTCAATATATAGATAATAGAATTAATTCAGGTAAAGCAAATATTTTTACTGGTAATTGTGATAAAGATAAAAGTTATCAATTATTAGGAGATAGACTTGCAAGTAGATTATTTGGTTGTAGCCAAGTTATCGAGTTTAAAGAAACTGATAAGAGGGGGCTAAACTAAATGATAGAATTACAAGTAATAAATAAAATATTAAGTACCGGTAATGATGACATCATAAAAACTTATAACATTACTGATGAATATTTTACAGAGTATGCTGAAGAATGGAAGTTCATAAAAGAGCATAAAAATAATTATGGAAATATTCCAGATGTAGAATCTTTTCTAGATAAGTTTTCAGATTTCGATATTATTCAAGTGAATGAATCAGATGAGTATTTAGCTAAAACTTTTGAAGAAGAGTATTTATACTCTAAATCTATTCCAATATTAAAGAAGGTAGATGATTTATATCAAGAAAATTCTTATGAAGCTGTGAGATATTTACAGAAACATATTGAAGACCTCGAATTAAAATCATTTGTTCAAGGTGTAGATATTATTCACGAAGCTCAAAGTAGATTAGATGAATATTTAGAAGTTAAGAAAAATAGTGATAGTAAATTTATTCCTTCGGGATTCGAAGAATTAGATGAAATCATTGGTGGTTTTCATACAGGTGAAGAATTAGTAGTTTTATTTGCACGTACTAATCAAGGTAAATCTTGGGTACTTCTAAAAATGGTGAATCACGCTTGGAAAATGAAGAAGAGGGTTGGTTTACTTGAACCTGAAATGAGTGCTAATAGAATTGGTTACAGATTTGATACTTGGGAAAATAATGTATCAAATTCTAAATTAGTTCGTGGTGAAGATGTAGAAAATTATGAAGAATATATTCAATATTTAAAAGAAACTGATACACCACTTTATGTAGTTCATCCTAAAGATTTTCAAAGAAAAGTAACAGTTAGTAAATTAAAGACATTTGTAGAAAGTAATAAACTTGATATGTTAGCTATTGACGGTATTAGTTACTTAAAGGATGAAAGAAAAGAAAGAGGAGATAATAAAACTACTCAACTAACAAATATTAGTGAAGACTTAATGGAATTATCTATTGAGTTAGGAGTTCCAGTTATCATAGTTGCTCAATCAAATAGAGAGGGTACACTTACAGAAGATTTGGAACTAACTAATATTAGAGATAGTGATGGTATTGCTTACAATGCTAGTATTGTAATTGCAGTACAACAGAAGAATAATGAATTACATCTATCATTAAAGAAATCTAGAAACTCAAGTGTTAATGCTAAATTAACGTACCTTTGGAATATCGATGAAGGTAGACTAGATTATATTCCATCAAACAGGGGTGGAGTAAATGATGTTCAAAGGTCAGAAGATTTAAGAAAACAATATGACGATGTAGATGAAGAATTTTAGGGAGGTATAATTTATGAAAGTAGTTGAATATCAGTGTGGTGTTGATGTGTTTGATGTGGGACAAGGTTTAAATTATTATCATTCATCAGGTAGTCCAACAGCTCAAGTAACATTTAGTGATGTAACAGATTTAGATAAAACTATGTTAGAGTTTTATTATAGATGTGGTGATGATTTTAATTTATGTGAATTTACACCTAATCATTATTCTAATTTTATCACACCTTTAAAAGTTATATTTAGTGACCCTGCTACAATAGTTCTTTGGAAAGATGGAACTAAAACAGTAGTAAAGACTCAAGACGGAGAAAAATATGACAAAGAAAAAGGTTTAGCTATGTGTTACACTAAGAAAATTCTAGGTAATAGAGGACGTTATTATGATGAACTTAAAAAATATTTAGGAGAATAATATGAAAGATTGGAAAGTTGAAACAAGATTTGAATATAAAGGTTATCCTTGTGTTGTCGTGTTTCAAAAAATGGGACATCGATGTGGTTATGTAGGACTACCTAAAGAACATAAGTATTATGGTCTTGAAGATTTTATGTCTGAACCATTATGTGATATACAATGTCACTTTGGTTTAACCTACTCAAGAAACTATTTAGTAGGACAAGATGATAAAGATACTTGGTGGATAGGTTTTGACTGTAATCATTGTGATGATTTACCAGATTATGAAACAGCTTTGAAATATTTTACAGATGAAGAACAACAAAGATATATAAAAGGATTACAAGATTTAGATTTAGGTTGTAGACCTATATGGGATGATTATCCTCCAACAACAAAAGATTTAGATTATGTAATGGAAAATTGTACAGAAATAGTAGACCAAATTTGTTAAACATTTAGCTCCATTGTATAATGTAAGTACCCTGGAGTCATTAGTTATTAGTTATATAATTGTAACTACATAAAAAGAAATAGAAAAAAGGAGAAAAACTATGAAGAAACGAGCAAAGAAACAAATATCATTATTAGAACTTTATGGGAGAATAACTGGACAGGCAGATGTAATACTAGATGATGGTCTGACACCTACAGAAAGACAGAACGAAATTGAAAAATCTCAAGTTTTGTCACAACTATCGAAACAAGCAATTAATATTGCAAAAGTAGTTTTGAGTTCAGATAAAATGCAAGGTAAACATAAACGTATTGATAAATTAATTGGGTAATTTGTATGAGTAAGGTATATCAAAGTTTTACTGACGAAGAGATTAAATTTATTGAGTCTAACTATGATAAAATGACTTATTCAGAATTAACTAAAAATCTTAACAATAAATTTAATGTCAGTAAAACTGTAAAGTCTGTAAGTTCTAAAGTTAATAGACTTGGATTAAAGAAACAAAAAACAGAATATACGAAGTTTACAAAAGAACAATTAGATTTTATTAGAGATAACTATAAACAAGTTGGACATAGTAATAAGTTTGCACAGTTGTTTAATGAACGGTTTAATACAAAACGAACATCAGCTCAGCTAAGAAGTAGAGCTACAAGTTTAGGTGTTAATCAAGGAAAACATTTTTCTAAAGAACAGTTAAATTGGTTGAAAGAAAATTCATCAAAATATTATAGAGATGAATTAACTAAACAATTTAATAAAAAGTTTGGTGAGAATAGAAGTGTTGAATGTATATCATCAACTTGTACTAGAAAGAATAGACAGTGGTTAGCTAAACCTAAAGACAGAAGAACTTATTTACCACAATCACGATATGACCACGAAATTTATTTAGATAGTCGCAAGTTACCTAGAATCAGATTAACTGATGAAGAAACTAAACAAGTAGGAGAAGAACATAGGTATGCTTATTTATCACAATACATTTACTGGAAGAATACTGGACATTTTCCTAATAAAGATGAAAAGTTAGTTTATCTTGACGGCAATAATAAAAATTGTGAGTTTAGTAATTTATTACTAACTGACATTAGAGTAAATGCTAGATTTAGATTATATGGTTGGAATGACATTGATGATATTAGATTAAAGAAACTTGCAGTTCAACAATGTGAGTTTGAACAAATAATTATTGATGTCAAGAAAGGTAATGATGAATAGAGTAGAAATCACAAAATTACTAACAGATACCTTAATCAACACAAGACTTAATGATAGGAAATATTATGCTACAGAAGTAACTCTTGATTATACAAAGGCACATCCTAAAAGAATAGATGTGATGCAATTTATTCCGATTAATCAATATTCAAATAGTGGATTAGAAGCTGGTTCTTTTGTTTGCTATGAAATCAAGTCTTGCTATGAAGATGTATATAGTGGAAATGGACTAAACTTCTATGGCGAGAAGAATTATATTGTTACAACTATGGAAGTTTATAAAAAGCTAATTTTAGATATAAATCAGTCTGATAAGTTTAGAAAGCATTTAGAAAAAACTAATCCTGAAAGTAGTTTAAATTACGGAATAATGGTTTTAGTTCCAGAGTTCAGACAGTTAGAAGATGAGTTTAATAATCCTACAGAATTAGTACCAGATAAAAGATATGAGTTGAAAGTTGCTCTACAATGTAGTCCAGGACATCGGCATCGTTCAATTATAGAATTATTATTCTGTATGTTAAGAAGTGGTAAATAGATTATTTAATAAGGAGGATATTATGGGAACAATAAATTTAAGGCATATTCATTTTGAACACGAAGACAATAAAGAAAATTTTCAATGGTATGTTTTAATGTGGGATGTAAATTTACGAGAAACTGTAATGTTTAACATTTTTAATAATTGGAAATTTTGTCAAGATGTTAAAAAACTTTTAGATACAGAACTACAATATAATAGTTTTGTCGAGAAATTAAGACGAGAAATAAGTTATTATTTTTGGAGTAGATGTGAGTATGAGATTTATGTAGGAGATTCAGAATCACCTAGATATATACAAAAGGTTGATGTTTATAATCAACTATTACCTAACATTAATAATTTAGCAGAATATATAATAAATAATTATTCACAGGAGGAAAAAAAATGATGAAAATAATTAATGAAGATAAAGAAGAAATCTTATTACAGAGTGATGGAGAACCTTGGTTAACAGATGAAGATGAAACAGTTCCAAAGAAGTGTCCAGAGTGTGGCGCAGATATGGGATTATTTATTGAAGGAGAACCTGTATTTCTCTGTAAAGGAGAAGACAGACATTATTATGGAACACTAAAACATACAAAGGGAGAGTAATATGTTTAAAGACAGAATAGAGATTATAAAAGACAAACAAAAACAGTTTTATGATTTTGAGGATGACATTATCAAACAAGTATCAGAATTTAAATTATTATTTGATATATTATCGAATAATAATGAATGTTTAAATTCTAAAACAGTGTATGACATATTAGATATTATATATAAAAGATTAATAGATTTAAATGGGAATTTTGTATATCTTTCAGGCTTAGTTAGTGAAGAACTAGGAAGGTTTGAAGCAGAAACGCAGTCAGCTGCCAGCCTTATTCACCCAAATATTGTGAATGTGTGTGACGCAGATGAAGACACAGAAGACATAGATACAAAAGATAATACTGCAGACTAATATGAAAGAAGAAACAAAATGGAAGTTAATATACTATGGAGCAATTATATTTATGCTTATACTTCTTGCAATATTTAGTTGAAATAATAATATACTGGTTATAGAAATGAGGTGGATTATATATGACAAATACAAATATTCATATTATTAGAATACCAGAGGGCTACGCAGATAATATATTAGATAATCAATATCGATGTATTGGTGTTTATAATGATAAAGATTATAATATAGGTGATAATATTCAATTTGAAGCTGTTAATAACTTAACTATAGCAATTCCAGACCATACTATTAATGGCAGAACATTTCAGATAGAATATGTTTATTCTGGTTTTGGTTTAAAAGATAATTGTATAATTTTAGGATTTAAATAATATGATTGAATTAGAGAGTGCTGTTATTCAAGCAGAGATGATAGATGTTCTTAATACATTGAAGTTAGAACTTAATAATCAGGGTTTAGATTATTTAAGAGATATAAAACCTAATGGAGAAAATATTCAGTGTACTTGCCCATTTCATAAGAATGGTCAAGAGAGAAAACCATCATTTGGAATAAATATAAATAATGGTAAAGCACACTGTTTTAGTTGTAATTGGTCAGGTGATATTACAACTATGATTTCAGAATTATTCGGCCATCATACAGATTTTGGTCAGTATGGATTAAAATGGTTAGTGACAAATTTTAATTCTACTGAAATAGAAAATCGAAAACCTATAATGTCATTTTTTAATAATTCTAAAAAAGAAGAAAAAGATAAAATCATAACAGAAGAAGAATTAGATAAATACAGATACATTCATCCATATATGTATGAACGAGGACTAACAGACGAAATCATAGAAGAGTTTGATATTGGTTATGACAAAGAAAAGAAATGTTTAACTTTTCCAGTTAAGAATTATGCTGGTGATGTAATAATGATTGCAACACGTTCAGTTGAAGGTAAGTTCTTTCACATACCACAAACAAAAGATAAACCTATATATTGTGCAGAGAAATTTCAACTCGGTTCATATAAAAAATGTTATATAACAGAGAGTTTTTTAAATTGTCTTACATTATGGAAGTTAGGTTTACCAGCTGTCGCATTAATGGGTACTGGAAGTTCAAGTCAAATAAGAATGCTACAACATTTACCAGTAAGAAAATATATTTTAGCATTAGACCCAGATGAGGCTGGAAGAAAGGGAACACAGAGACTAAAGAAATATTTAAGCGAATATAAAATAGTTAGAGAAATAGAATATGTAGATAAAAATAAAGACATAAATGATTTACAAGAAGATTTTTTAGTACTTAATGAAAAATATTAATTATTACTGTTTACAATATGTAAAAAGTATATTATAATTATATTTATAGTTTATAAAGAATAATAATATATTATTTTCATTTCGAGTATACATAGAGAAATGAAAAAGAGTCTAGGAAGACGTACTTCCAACTTAAAAGAAAGTTGTGCAACACTAGGTCTATTAATTTTATTTTTATTATGTTGTCAGTTCTTTATGAATCTCTCCTATAAAAGTAGAATTATTAACTCTTAAATTGTGGAATAGAGAGTAGACCGTCCACTGTATATTGACTAAATTATTCTTTGTAATAAGTGTATTTATCTCATTTATCCTTTTATCAAACAAAAATGTTACAATTTTGTTTTTCACGCATTGGACGTAAAACAAAGGCTATAAAATGAGATAAATACACACATATAGAAACTTTATAAAAAATATTAAACAGAGGAAAGGGAGAAAAACTATGGCAAGAATTAATTTTAATGAAGTTGATAGTTATTCAAACAATACTGGTAACGATTGGTTTAAACTTCAAAATAACAATGATAGTGCACTAGTACAATTTTTATTTAAAGATTTAGATGACTTAGATATTTTTAGTGTACACGAAGTTGAAGTTAAGTACAAAAATGGTCAATCTAAAACTAGATTTTTAGATTGTAAGAGAAATTATGATGACCCATTAGATGTATGTCCACTATGTGAAAGAGGAAGCCAACGTAAGCCAGTTATTATTTTGAGTCTTTACGACCACACTGATAAGAAAGTTAAGATTTGGCAAAGAGGTAAAAAATTCTTAGAAACATTGAAGGGTTATTCAACTCAATATCCAGATTTTACTAAAGTACCATTTAGAATAATTAGAAATGGAGCTAAAGGTGACCAAAATACTACATATACAGTAATACCTGCTACAGATGTTACTCCAATAAATGTTGAAGATGTAGAAAGACCTAATTTATTAGGAAGTTTTATTCTAGATAAGACTGTAGACGAAATTAATACTTATATAGATACTGGAGCATTTCCAGAAAATGGTAGTGAAGACAATACAGAACAGCAAGTAACTAGAAGAAGTAGAAGAGGTTAAAATGGCGAGAGGTTTATTTGAAAAACCTAAAGTTTCAGATAAGGAATTATTAAATAAAGTTAAATCTGCTAAGCCTAAAAGCGTAAGAACTAATAATATTGCTGCTAAAATACAGGAGATTGTTTCTAGTGCTGAAAATAAACTTGGTAAGTATAAAGATAAATATCTAATAATTCAAAACATAGATGATTTGTGCGAATATATCTCGAAAGCTATTAAAAATAATATTTGTGCAATTGATACAGAAACTACTGGATTAGACACTATGCGAGATGATTTAGTTGGTGTTTGTCTTTATACTCCAAACAAAAAACCAGCTTATGTTCCAATAGGTCATAAATCGTATATAACTGGTCAAAAAATAAATTCACAGTTAAATATTGATGATGTTAAATTAGAATTAGAAAAATTCAATGGAAAATGGATTATGCATAATGCTAAATTTGATATTAGAATATTAAGACATACTATGAATTTATATTTAGAATGTTATTGGGATACAATGTTAGCTGGTTTTTGTATAAACGAGAACGAAAAACACGGACTTAAAGATTTACATTTAAAATATTGTAATAGTTTAGATAAAGAATCATTAACATTTGATAAATTATTTAATGGTGTATCATTTGATTTAGTTCCTATATCATCAGCATATTTATATGCAGCTGGAGATGCAATAAAAACATTTGAGCTGTATGAGTATCAAAAGAATATTTTAGAAAAAAGTAATATGGAAGGTCCATATAATGTATTTAAAAATATTGAGATGCCTATTATAAATGTTTGTGCTGATATGGAAGACAGAGGCGTTTGTCTTGATTTAGATGTTTGTGATAAATTAAAAGATAAATATCACAAAATTAGAGAAGAACAGACAGATGTCATAAATAATATACTAAATAAATATGACTCAAAAATAAGTCAATATAAACTACATAATCCTAATCATAAACTAAATGACCCAATTAATATTGGAAGTCCAACACAACTTGCAATATTGTTCTATGATATTTTAAAATTAGAAAGTCCAGTTAAAAAATCTCCAAGAGGTACTGGTGAAGAAATTCTTAAACATTTTGCACAAAATAATATAGAAAAAGACTTATGTGAGGCTATTTTAAATATACGAGGAACGGATAAATTGTTGTCTACATACATAGATAAGATGCCTGAAATTATTTATGATGATGGTAGAATACATTGTAATTATAATCAATATGGTGCTAAGACAGGAAGATTTAGTTCTAGTGACCCGAATATGCAGAATATTCCATCTCATAATAAAGAGATAAGAACGATGTTTAAAGCATATTCTAGTGATGATATAGTAGAAGAGTCTAATAATTCATTCTGTGTCAAAAAATGGAGTGAGGTTGAAACGCCGGATGGCTGGAAATACGTTAGTAATCTTGTGGTTGGTGATAAATTATTAGTTAGCGAAAACGACGCCAAGTTTGAGATTATTATCACCAATATCGTTAATCTTACTGACAATAATAATATATTAATTTATTATTAAATTGGAGGTGACTATTTGTTAATATATAAGGTTACTAATAATATAAATGGTAAAGTGTATATTGGACAGACAAGACGTAAATTACTAGATAGAAAAAGAGGACATCTTAGAGACGCAAAAAATGGTAGTAAGGTTCAATTTCATTGTGCTATAAGAAAATATGGAGAAGATAATTTTAGTTGGGAAGTTATATGCTTTGCTGAAGATAAAGATACATTAAATGAGCTAGAAAATTATTACATACATAAGTTTGATAGTATAAATAGTGGTTATAATATGGTAGATGGCGGAGATAATAATGTTATGGACATACCATATGTTAGAGATAAACATAAAAAACGTATGCGAAGTGAAGAGACAAGAAAGAAAATATCTGAAACTATGAAGAGAAAAGCCGCTTTAGGTGAATTATTTACTGATGAGCACCGAGCAAGATTGTCGAATAGTATGAAAGGAAACCATAATTTTGGTACTGGTGATACTAGGTCAATAAGTTGTTATTGCATAATGGAAACAGGCGAAAAATTAGAATTTCATTCATACAGAGATGCTTGGAAGTGGTGGAAAGAAATAGATAATCCATTTGATACTAAAACAGAGTGTGTATATCAAAGAAAAATTAAGCAAAGTGTAGAACAAGGTTATTATACTTATAAAAGAAATAGATATACATATCCAAAGTGGTATAGGAAAAGGGGGTGATAATATTGAAAAAGTTAGCAACAAGAACTAGATATGTGATGGTGGGTGCTGACTATTCTTAGGTCACAACAGGAGCCAATGATTACTTCTTATCTATCTCAAGATAAAAAGATGATGCAAGCATTTATCGATGGAAGAGATATTTATTCAACTATTTCAAGTTTAGCATTTCATAAAAGTTATGAAGAATGCTTAGAGTTCAATGAAGATGGTTCAACTAATGTGGAAGGTAAAGAAAGAAGAACACAGGCAAAGAGTATTGTATTAGGTATTCTTTATGGAAGACAGATTCCATCTATTGCTGAACAATTAAATGTTTCTAATAAAGAAGCTCAAGAGATATATGATGCTGTGTTAAGAGCTTTTCCACAATTAGCAGATTTTATTGAAGCTAGTCAAGAGATGGCTAAAGAGAAAGGGTATGTTACTACAGCTTGGGGAAGACGAAGACACATTTCAGATATGCAATTAGAGCCATACTCTTTTAAATATTTATCTGGAAATTCAAGAATATTTGACCCATTAAACTTTTCTTTAGATACAAATGAGGTACCTATAAATATTAAGAATTCATATATTAAAGAACTTAATAGTATTTATGGTTGGCAGAATAAAAATCAATTTATACAAGATGTAAGAAAAAATGATGGAATAGTTATTAAAGATAATACAGGATTTATATCACAAGCAGAGAGACAATGTGTTAATTCGCGAGTGCAAGGGAGCGCGGCCGATATGACTAAGCTCGCTATGATTAAAATAAATAATGATGAAGAGTTAAATAGACTAGATGCGCATTTAATAATTCAAGTTCACGATGAAGTTATAGTTGAGTGTCCTGAAGAAAATCAAAAAGAAGTTGCAGAAAGATTATCTTATCTAATGAGAACTGCTCCATCAGATTTAATTGATTTACCATTAAACTGTGATTGCGATTTTATGAAGAATTGGTATATGAAGATATAGGAGTAATTACATATGAATATTATATTAGAAGGTTTAGATGCAGCTGGTAAAACAACATTATCGAATAAATTAAAAATTAAATATAATATGTCTATAATTAACTCTACATCTAAAACTAGAAATGATTTTGGCTATCATATAAATTTACTAGATTATCAAAATAATGTAGTTTTAGAAAGATTTCATTTTGGAGAAATGATATATCCAATTATTTATAATAGAGATTGTAAGTTAAGTATTCAAGAATATGAAACTATCAACAAAAGAATTATAGATAATAATGATTTATTTATAGTATTTATAAGTAGTGATATGAGTATTATAAATAAAAGACTCAAAGAACGTGGAGAAGATAGCTTTATTCCAATAATGGAAGCACAAAATAAGCATTTTACTAAATTAGCTAAGGATTTTAAAGATAAATATAATTATAAGAATTTTTATATTATCGATATAGCTGAAGATAATGCTTATGATAAGTTAGATTCTTGGATAGATAGTCATTATGGAAAAACTACTACTAACATTGTTTATAGACAAGTTGCCAGAGATGTTTTAGAAAATGGACATCCAATGGAAACTAGAAATACTAGAGGACACACTTTAGAGTTATGTAATTATAGTTTTTCTATTTCAGATTTAGATAATGAATATGTTTCTTTGAAATCTGGTGGTACTAATTTAACATATTTAGCAGCAGAATTATTATGGTATTGGTCATCTAGAAATGATTTGAAATTTATTAGTAAGTTTGCTAGTTTATGGGAAAAGGTTTCAGATGATGGATTAACTGCAAATTCGGCTTATGGGTATTTAATACAGCAAAAATATGGATTTAATCAAATAGAAAAAATAGTAGAATTGCTTAAAAAAGACCCATATTCAAGAAGAGCTATTATAAACATTAATATACCTAATAAAAAAGTAATAGAGACTAAAGATGAACCTTGTACAATATGTTTAAACTATCAAATAAGAAATAAAAAATTACATAGTACAACAATTATGCGTAGCAATGATTTGAGATATGGCGTACTTAATGATTTAGGATTTTTCATTTCATTGCAAAAGTATATAGCAGAATTGTTAGATGTAGACGTAGGAACATATAATCATTATGCAATGTCACTACATATATATGATAAGGATATTCAATTTTTTAAAGATATTGCATATGGTACATTAGAATCAAGTAATGAAGTGTTAAACATTAAAAAATTACTTTTATATAGAACAGCTTTAGTTAATTATGTAGATGATTTATTTATATCTAAAAAAGATTTTAAAAATAAATTAATAGAATTAGAAATAATAAAGGAGAATTAAAGATGAATAAAGATGATATTAAGAGATATAAAGATGTAATTATTAAAAAGTTTAAAAAAGAATTGGATGCTAACTTAAGAAATTTAGAAGATTACGATGAAATTGAGACTGATATTAATATGCAATCAACACTAGAAGGAAGTAGCAATAATTACAGAGTAAACAATTTTAGTATAAGCATTAATGTTGGACCTAGAACAGAGATGCCAGAGTTTAAAGAAAGTAATGACTAAGGAATTAATTTATGAACGTTTTATTACTATTAGCCAGAGGTACAGAAGGTACTGGTAATACTAGAATTACTATTGAATTAGAAGAATATATAAAATCTATTAATAATAATGTAATTACTATTACTGGAACTGACAAATCTTGGGGTAGAAAAAATATGCAAGAAACTGATTTTGTGGAACATTCTTTTATTAAAGAAGGTTTATTAGAAGATACTAAAATTGGTTTTAATCCAGATATATGTATTATAATGTCTGTTCCAGCTAAAAATTATCCAGAAGAAACTATTGAAAATTTTCTATTGACTTTAGAAAATATGCATAATAATGGGACAAAATTAGTATATCTTCAAGTAGATAATAAGATTCATAGCATTAATCGCAATTTTTATTGTTTAGATAGTTCTTATATAAAGAGATTTTTTAGTATTCTAGATAAAATTATTGTTCATCATAAACAAGCAGATTTTTGTACTAAGTTTATAAATAAAAAAGTAAAGCCATTAATTAATAAACCATTAATTAATGATAAACCTAATTATAAAATAGAACAGTTACAATTAATATCTACAGACTTCGAAGATTTAAGAAATAGATTTTGGACAAATGATAAGATAGATAAGACTTGTTGGTTCATTGGACGTTCCGCTTTATGGAAGGGTTGGACGTATTTTAGAGAATTTCATTATGAATATCTTATGAATAATAATTATGTTTCAGTGGCTGAAGGAATTGAACGTTCTATAAATGCTAAGCAAGCTATATGGGAATATGATTCTAAAACTAATAAATATGGTGACTTAAGAAAAGATAATAATTATAATGATAATGGTAATCCAAAAGATGTTTTAGAAAATATAGAAAATTATCGTAATCATCCTTTGGAAATATATGGACCATATGTAAGATTAGAAGCTTTAGAGAGATTGAGTAAAGCAAAATTTGGTATGTTTTTCACTTTTACTGGACCACAGTTTGGTGGACAGTTAGAAATAACTTTATTAGAAATAGTAGCTTGTGGTACAATTCCAATTATTAGAAAAGATTTGTATGATAGTGCTAATTTCTGTGGAGATAGACTAGATAATTATACTCTAAAAGATATTGGTACAATTGTGTATGATGAAAATAATCCTTTAGAAACACTTAATCTTATGAATGAGCTTAATTCTAATATGGATTTATACGATGAGTATAGAAATAACGCTTATAATTATTATAAATCTGTCTTTGATAGAGATATTATGATGAAAAAGCTATATAATATGTGCATAGGAGACTAATTATGAAAGCTATTGGTATGTATATATTTTCTGGAAGTCAAACTATAGGTCATTTACTAGAAGGATGGGATGTAAATACTATTCTTGAAATGACCGATGATATGTTAGAACAAAATGCACACTATTTTAAGTTAAACTATCCAGAAATAGAAGTAAAGCTTCCAAGTGAATATGAAAATAATGAATCTTATTTAAATGAATTAAAAGATGAAAACTACGATTTACTATTTTCAAATCCACCTTGTTCAGGACTTTCTTCTATAAATAGAAATGCTAAAGTAGATAATGATGTAAATAAATATTTATATAATGTTTTTAAAATGGTAGACAGAATTAATCCAAAAGCATTTTTAATAGAGAATGCTCCAACATTGACTACTACTGGTTTGCCCATATTAAAAGATATGATAAAATTATTATCTAATTATAGATTTACTATCATTAATGATATTGCCGGTAATCATAATGTTGCAATGCATAGACGTAGAACTTTTATAATAGGTTGGAACAGAGATAATTTTTCAGGTATTCCTAAAATAGTTCAAGATAGTAAACGTTGCAATATAGAAAATGTATTAAATAATATAGATTATTCTTCTACTGATTGCAATTTTACAGAACAATCTGATGAATCGTTGTTTAAGTTTTATGATAAGGTAGAAGAAAAGGAGAGCTTATATGTAGCATTATCTAAGGTAGAACATCTAGATGATTTAGATTTATCAGATAGTGTTAAAAAAGATATTATAAAAATTAAAGATAAGATTAATAATAATAAAAATATATGGGACAAGTCTCCATATAGACCAAAATTAAATGATAGAGCTCCATCATTAGCGTCTGTCGTTAAAATAATACATCCAATAGAAAATAGAGATTTTTACGTAAGAGAGTATGCTGCTTTGATGGGTTATCCAAATGATTTTAAGTTTACACCTAGATGTAAAACACCAATTATTCAATGTATTGCTCAAGGTGTTCCAGTTAATTTTATAAGATATATATCAAAACAAATAAAAAATGCATTTAGTAGTAAACAACTATATAATAATGACATTATTTATATAAATCAATGTAATCCAAATAATATAAAGTTGGCTAAATATAGTAAAGATAAATTTTATAGTTTAAGTAAAATTATTTAGTAATGAGGTTATTTATGAGATTAGATAAAGATTCTTATTATTTGAATATCGCACAGGCAGTTAGTAAACGTTCTACTTGTCTAAAAAGACAGTATGGTGCAGTAATAGTAAATTATGACGAGATAATTTCTACTGGTTATAATGGAAGTGTTCGTAATAAATTAAATTGCTGCGATTTAGGTAAATGTATTAGATTAGATAAAGAACATAATTCTGGAGATTATGATGTGTGTGCTAGTGTTCACGCAGAACAGAATGCATTATTATCGGCTGCTAGACGTGATATGATAGGTGGAGATTTATATTTATTTTGTTCTGAAGACGATAATGTTATAGAAGATATAAAACCTTGTCCATTATGTGAACGTATGATTAGAAACGCAGGAATTTCAAGAGTAATTACTTTAGGAGGTATTATAAATTATGAAAATTGAAATTATAAGATTTGATGATAATCTAATTAGAAAGCCGGATAGAGCTTATCATAATGATAGTGGAGCTGATATTTTTACAACGCAAGATGTTACGATTAAAGCTCATTCAGTTGAATGTATACCAACAGGTATAGGACTTAGATTACCAGATGGATATGATGCAGTAGTTCATTGTAAATCAGGTTTAAGTAAAAAAGGTATATGGGCTGCAAATGCTCCAATAGATGCTGGATACACTGGAGAAATTCACGCAATATTGTATAATACTACAGATGAGGATTTTACATTGTATAGTGGAAATAAGGTTGGACAACTTGTAATTAGACCCGTAATATATGCAGATTTTGTAGAAGAATATGAACTAGATGAGCGCGGTACCGGTGCATTTGGTTCAACTGGAGAATAGGAGGTAATCATTATGATAAAAATAAAAACAAGTAAACTAAAAGAAATGATGAATAAATCTATTAAAGGTGCTGGTTCTAGTACAGTTGTGGTATTAACATCTATGCTAGGCATAAAAGTAGATAATAATAGATTTAGATTAATTACATCTGATGTTAATACTACAACATCTGTTATTACTAATGATGTTGAAGGAGATTTAGATGTTTCTGTTAATGTAGATATATTTTCAAAACTAGTTGGAAAACTAACATCAGACGAAACTAAATTAAGTGTAGAGGATAATACATTAGTAGTTAAGGCTAATGGTACATATAAAATTCCTTTAATTGTAGATGAAAATGGTATTGTATCAATAGATGAACCTAATGATATTCAAGGTGAAGAAAGTGAAATACCATTATCTGATATTAAATCAATTAGAAATTTTAGTAAAATATCGTTAAGTGAAAATTCCGATTATTCTAGTGAAGACTATTTATTTTCATATTATTGCGGCTTAGAAGATACTACAATAACTAATGGTTTTGTAGCAACATTTAATAAAAAATCTATTATAAAAGATAATCCTATGCTGATACCTACTAAAGTTATAGATTTAATTTGTTTAAGTTCTGATGATAAAGTAAAACTAATTAAATCAAATAATAGTTTACAATTTGTATCCAGTGATATTATAATAACATCAAAAGGTTTACATAATTCTAATGAATATCCTATTACAAATTTGAAATCGGTATTAGATACAGAATTTAAATATAGTGGTAAAATAGATTGCGATGATTATATATCTACTATTGATAGATTAAGATTATTTATAGACCCATATGACGATGATGAATTAGTATTTGATTTTTATTGTAATTTCGTAAAAATAACTAATAAAAATAATAGTTCATATGAAGAGTTGAAGTTACAGACAAATGAAGATACAGAGAATTATTTAGAATTTAGCTGTAAAGTAAACGCAACAGAATTTATAAAGGCGTTATCATCAGTACCAGCTTCAGAAGTAGATATTTATTATGGCAATGATTCAGTTATAAAGATTGATTGTGGAAGTATAGTACACATAATTTCTTTATCACAAGACGACGAGGAAGAAGAGTAACGATGATATTTATAGGTATTGACCCAGGTAACAGTGGTGCTTTAGTGGTTCTTAAAAATAGAGATATAATGATTAGACAAATTTTTTCAGAAGAAAATTATCTAGAATCTTTAAGACATATTCATAATCTAATGCTACAAGGTGAGTCGTGCGTTTGTTGTTTAGAACACGTACACAGTATGCCGAGGGATAGTCATAAAAGTGCATTTGCGTTCGGTAATAATTTTGGTTTTATTCAAGGTTTATTAAAAGCATTTGATATTCCATTTGAGTTAGTAACACCGCAAAAATGGAAGAAAGAATTTAGTGTAACTAGTGATAAGAATACTTCAATAGCAGTTGCTAAAAGACTTTTTCCAAAAGTTGATTTACGAAGAACTGCGGGTTCTAAGAGATGCACAAAAGACCACGATGGTATTGCTGAAGCTTTATTAATGGCTGAATACGCAAGAAGAAATCTTTAGGGAGGAAAATTTTATGGAAGAAACTATTATTAAAATTAATGATGAAGTTATTGACTTATCATCAGATGTAGAAAAATTAGTTAAAGAGGCAGTAGATAAATGTTGTCTAGATTTAGATAATATTGTATTTGATATTAGAAGTGCAATTATGGAAGATATAACAGTTGTGACTAATGAAACTCTACATAAGATGATTGCAGATTTAGCTACTATGTTATATGCATCTGTTAGTCAATTAGAGAATTTGGGCATCAAAGAAGACGTTAGTAAAAAGCTTAAAAATGATGTTTTCTCTAGAGTTAAACAAGAAACAGAAGGAACTGTTGCTAATAAGGAAGCTGCTGCTACATTGGCATCGCAGTCAGAAGATGTTGTGCTTACAGTTTATAGTAGAGCATATAAACAAGCTAAGAGTAAAATAGATGCTGGTTATGAAGTTCTTAATGTAATAAAGAAAATACTTACAACTAGAATATCAGAGTTAGAATTATCTAATTCAAGATATATAGGAACAAACATAGAAGAGGAAAAAATAAATGAGTAATAATTTAGAAGCTACGATTAAAAATATAAATAAGAAACTAAAGTTGGGAAATATTCAAGTTGGAGTTGAATATCAAGAATTAGAAAGAATACCATTTTCATCTTGTAGATTAAATTATATGACTTATGGTGGAATTCCTATAGGAAGAATGACAGAATTTAGTGGTGCCGATGGAAGTGGAAAAACTACAACAGCATTAGATTTAGCAGGACAAGCACAGAGATTATATCCTGATAAAAAAGTTCTTATATGCGATATTGAACATACTTTTGATACTGTATGGGCTACTAAACTTGGAGTAGATATAGATAATATTTTATATTTTGACCCAGATGCTATGGGTGCAGAAGAAGTATTTAATACATTAATTGAATTATTGAAGAGCGATGAGATAAGTTTAGGAATTTTAGATTCTCTTGGAGCTATGGTTTCTAATCAAGCTAATGAAAAAAATATAGGTGAAAGAACTTATGGTGGCATTAGTATGAGTTTAACAGAATTTGCTAAAAAAGTTACACCTATATTAGCAAAGACTAAGACAGCTTTCATTGGAATAAATCAGTTAAGAGATGATATGAATTCAATGTACGGTGGAACAACTACAACTGGAGGTAAGAATTGGAGACATAGTTGTTCTATGAGATTAGAATTTAGACGTGGTAATTATATAGATGAAAAGGGTAATAAGTTATCAATGTCTTGTGAAAATCCAGTTGGTAATTTAGTTAATGTATCATTAATCAAAAGTAAAGTTTGTAGACCTGATAGAAAAACTGGCTATTATACTTTAAACTACTTAAATGGTATAGATTATATATCAGATGCTTTTGATGTAGCAGTTAAGTTAGGTATTATAAATCAATCTGGTGCTTGGTTTAGCATAGTTGATACAGAAACTGGAGAGATTCTATCAGAGAATGATGAACCACTTAAATTTCAAGGAAAATCTAAATGTTTATATTATCTTAAAGAAAATAGTTCTATGTATGATAAGATGTTATCTGACATAGATAAATTACAAACGGAGTAATATTATGAATACAGTTTTTAACAATATTAACAATTTAAATGTTAATAATTCTTTATCGAATGGAGATTATTTTGAATACATATTAGAACCTGAGTTTAATACAAATTCTAAAGAGATGCAAATTAACGGTATATATGATATTAGGGTAAAGGATTATATGACAAAAAAATCTAATAGTAATTTTGATTTTATGCTAAAATGGAATAATAATATTCCAATGCCAGGAGTTGTGGCTAGAGGTAAAGTGATTGATGAAACTCGTGGTATGTATAGAATGAAAGTTCAAACACCCGATAACAAATCTTGGACAGGTTGGATTATTAAAACTGCTATAGTAGATTGGAGTGTAGTATAATGAGTACCAGAGATTTTAGTGATTTGCAAGAAAAATATTTAGCAAAAATAACTGGTGGAAAAGTTACACCAAATTCAGGTGGAACTAAATTTAGTGGAGGAGACGTAATAGCAGAACCAATTTTAATTGAAGCTAAAACAACTACTACTCCAAAAAAATCATTTAGCATTAAACAAGAATGGATTGATAAAGTTAGTGAACAAGCTTTTGAACAAGGACAATCAGAAGGAATATTAGCTTTTCAGTTTGAACCTAGTGGAGATAATTATTTCGTTTTAGACGAAAATCAATTTCTAGATTATTTAGATTATGTGAGAGAGTTGGGAAAAAATGATTAAAGAAATAGTATTCTACGCTTTACAAATATTATTTATATTCATATTAATTGGTATATCATCTGTTTTATTATGGATTATATTATGTTTAGGTAATAGTTTGTATCATAAGTTTATGGATTTCATTATTAAAAAGAGAAAAAAATAACTATATATAAATCAGAGGGGAGGAGTTATGGCAGTTACACCATTAGCTATAAAATATAGACCTAAAAGTTTTGAAGATTTAAGTGAACAAGAATCTATAGTTTCTATTTTGACTAATCAAGTAGAAACTAAAACTTTTCAGCACGCATATTTATTTATCGGTTCTGCCGGAGTTGGCAAAACTACTTCAGCAAGAATATTTGCAAATATGATAAATGATGGAAAAGGAAGGCCTATTGAGGTTGATGCTGCGAGTAATAGTGGAGTTGATAATATTAGAAATAATATTATTGATGATAGTAAAAAGAAATCATTAGATAGTGAATATAAAATATTTATTATCGATGAGTGTCATTCACTAAGTAATAGTGCGTGGCAGGCATTATTAAAATTACTCGAAGAATCACCAAAGTATAGTATATTTATTTTATGTACGACTAATCCTGAAAAAATACCGGCAACAATTATATCCAGAGTGCAACAATTTAAATTTAATCGGATTTCAAATGATGGTATTAAATCTAGATTAGTTGATATATACGATAAAGAAAAAGAAGAGGATTCCGAAATAACTGTATCTGATGAAGCTTTAGATTATATTTCAAAATTGGCTAGAGGTGGTTTAAGAACTGCCATAACTAATCTTGATAAATGTTTATCATTTTCTAAATCTGTAGATTTAGATGTCGTAATCAATGTGATAGATACTGTTAACTACGATACATTTTTCTCATTTACAGAAAAATTAATAAATAAAGATAAAGATTGCATTAATACTATAAATAATTTATATAATTCTGGTAAAGACTTAAAACAATTCAATTTAGATTATATGAAGTTTTTATTAGACGTAATGAGTTATATTATATTTAATAATATTGATAGTACAGATTTTCCTAAAGACAATAATGTTATAAGCAAATTAGATAAGTTTAAGGATAAAGAAGAAATTATATTAAATATAATACGTGTAGTAAAAGACTTAAATTATGAAGCTAGATTTAATTCAGATTTAAAAACTTTATTTAGCATAACATATTTATTATATTGTGGAGAGTAATCGTGGTAGGACAGCATAAAAATTTAATGACAATAGAATATTGGAAACGAAATAATAAGTTTCCTAGATTTATTTTAATAATAGGCGATTTTGGTAGTGGAAGATTTACATTATCTCAAGAAATTATTAAATGTCTTAATGCACAACAGATAGTTTTAGATAAAACTATTTCTGATGTTAGAAAAGTAATTTCAAATTCTTATGAAATTTTAGACAAATTTTGTTATGTTATAAGAGATATAGATGAGATGAGTGTAAACGCTAAGAATTCAATTCTTAAAGTTATAGAAGAACCTCCAAATGAAGCCTATTTTATTATGACATCTAAAAATGAAGAATTAGTTTTAGATACTGTTAAAAGTAGAGCTTTCATATTACATATGCAACCATATACAGAAGATGAATTAAGAGAATTTAATACAAACGAAACAATATTAAGATATTGCAATACTCCTGGTATGTGTATAGAAACAGATGGAATAGAATGCACAAATCTTTCAGGTTTAGTTGAAAATATACTATTAAGTATAAAAGAGAAGAAAGGGAGTACTTTAATAAAATATTGTAGAGATTTAAGTAATAAAGATAAAAGTATAAATTATGATTTATTTTGGTCTATATTATTTAAGGAGATTACTTATTCAGATATAGACTTTAATATAAAAAAAGCTTTTTTGAATAATTTAAATGATATACCACTATTATTAAAAAACAAATCAATTAATTCAAAAATGTTATTAGAAACATTTCTATTAAATGTGTATAACGAGGTAAAATTAAATGCAACTAGTTGATTATATGAATTGTATCATAAATAAAGAACCTTTAAAGTATTCTGTTTTATTTGGAGAAGAGCAGAATATTATTGATGTGTATATAGATAAAATAAGTGAATTAGGATATTCTATAGTTTATAAAGATACTGTTGCAGAAGCATTAAGAGAAAGCAAAAAAGTAAGTTTTATAGAAAGTAGTAAATTATTTGTAATTTCAAATGATGAAGACTTTTTAAAACACGAAAGTAAATGGTCTTTATTGAAAGAAGTTAAGGGTAAAAATATAATAGTATTAAGATATTTTAATATCAAAAAGTCTTCAAAATTTTATAAAAACAATAAAGATGTGTGTGTAGAATTTAATTATGTGTCAGATGAAGTATTTCAAAATTATATTATAAAATTGGTACCAAAATTAAAAGATGAATACGTATATAAATTACATAGTATTTGTAACAATGATTATGGAAAATTATTATTAGAATCAGATAAGATAAATAATTTATCTAAGCAGCAAGAAATTTCTACTAATGCAGCATTTGAAAAATTATTAGAAGATGATTTATTTATAAATGAGATAGGAGATATAACATTTGATTTGACTAATGCTATTACTTATGGAGATTTAAAAAATAGTCAAAAATATTTAGAACAGGCAAAAATTAAAGGAGAACCTGTTTTAAGGATTGTTTCTATATTATATCAAAATTTCATAAATTTATTAGCATATCAAGGATTAGGAAAAAATAAAGTAGATGCAGCTAATAGAATAGGTTTATCAGAAAAACAGATGTGGGCAATTAAGAAAAATGCTGGTGGATATAATAATAAAGAATTACTTAGAAATATAAATATATGTCAAGACGTAGAGAAAAGTATTAAATTAGGAATGCTATCTGAAGATATAGCACTAGATTATTTAATATTAAATTGTCTATATTAAGGAGATTATTATGATTAAAGTAGATAGTACAAAAGATTTATTATTTATAGAAGGAGAATTTTTAGACATAATAAATGAATGCTCAACATTAGTAGATTATTGTGCTTGTTATTATGTCAATAATGAATTTAATCAAGGAGTACCTTTAGATATATCTAAAGAAAAACTAAGAGAGTTTTTAATTAAGGCCGTAGATACTATTGTAGAAAATGTAGAGATATTGCCTAATGAAAGCTCTAGCCAATATACATCATAGGAGGAAATATGAAATATTTAATTTTTACTGATTTACACTTAAGTTATAATTCTAGTATCTTACCATTATCTTGTGAAAATAGTATTTATACTACTAGACTTCAAATGTGTATTGATACATTAAAACATATGTTTGAAGTTGCCGAAAAAGAGAATGTGGATAAAATTATATTTGCAGGAGATATGTTTAATGCTCATACACTAAGAGCAGAAGAAATTACAGCATTTTCAGATGCTATGAAGTATTATAATAATAAGATTCCATTTATCATAATAACTGGTAATCACGATATTCTAGATAATAATTCTAATTTCTATTCGAGTTCAGTGTTAGATTTATTTGATAATGTATCAATTTATAATAAACCTACAAAGATAGACGATGAATTATCAGTGCTTCCATATATGCCATTTAGTAAGATTACAGAAGATTTAATAAAAGATATTAGTAATAAAATTCTTATATCACATATTGATATATATGGTTCAATATTAGGAAATAAATATAAATTAGATTTTGGTGTAGAACCAAATTTATTTAACGGTTTCGAAAAAGTGTTTAATGGTCATATTCATACACAACAAGTATTGTCAGAAAATGTTATGAATATAGGAAGTTGCGTTAGTCACTCCTTTAGCGATGACCAAGACTATATTCCTAGTTTTATAATCTATGATTCTGAAACACAAGAAACTGAAAGTTTTGAGAATCCTCATTCAATACTATTTAGAAGTTTAGATACTAGAGAAAATAGTTTAATTGAGTTTGTTGAAAAATGTCTGAATACGCATCACAAATATGTATTGAGAGTAGTAACAGAAGATAAATCTAAGGTAATAGATATATTAGATAAGTATAGTAATATTTTTATTAGTTATAGAGTTATTACTAACAGTATAAATAGTGATGTTGTAAAAGAGGAATTAGATGAAGTAAACATCGATTATGATAATCTTACTAAACAGTTTGAAGATTTTTTACATACTCAAGAATCATTAAAACATCCATTAAAAGATTATTTAGATGTAATACACGAATTAGATTAGGAGAGCTATTATGAATTTATATTTTAAAAATATTAGTATACATAATTTTCAAAGTATAGGTAATGCAGAAGTAGAATTAAATAATACTGGAATCGTATATGTTAAAGGAGAAAATTTATACGAAGAATTTACAGAATCAAATGGTTCTGGTAAATCTAGTATTTTTGAGTCTATTCTTTGGTGTTTATTTGGTAAAACATCAAATGGAGTATCAGATGTTAAAAATCATTATGCTGAAGATGGGTGCTATGTAGAATTAGACTTATCTATCGATAATGTAGATTATAAAATTATAAGAGCTCAAAAACACAAGACATACAAAGATAAAGTTATAATTACAAAAAATTCAGAAGATATTTCAGGAAGAAATAAGACTGATAGTAATAAACTCATATTAGAATTATTAGATGTAGATTTAGATATATTTACTTCAATAGTTATTTTATCTCAAGGATTTTCTAGTAAGTTAACTAGCTTAACTCCTACAAACAGAAAAGATAGATTAGAGAGATTGTCTGGAAGTGCTATAATGATTGAGGCATTTAAAGACAAACTTTCAAATTACAAGAGTACTAAAAACAGTGAATTGAGTGATGCTACTCTTGAATATGGAAAAGCTACTGGTCAATTAGAGAGTGTTGAACAGGATATAAATAAATTAAATATTGAGTTAAACGAATTATTATCAAAAGCTTCAGAAGATATTCCTGATTTAAAAGAAGTTAGAGAACAATTAGATTTTAGACATAAAGATTTAATGGATTACTCAGATAAAAAATCAGAGATTCATTCTAAATTTAGCGATGCTGATAAGAACTTTAGTGCTTTAAAATCTGAAATTAGTTCTTGTGAATCGAAAATAGAAAAATTAAAGAATAAAAAGGAAACATTAGAAACTACAAAAGAATGTTATACTTGTGGTCAACCTATTACAGATGATAAGCAGGAAGAACTAAAATCAGAAATAGATTCAGAACTTAAGTTATTAGAATTACAATTACAAGATTTAAATAAGGGTTTATCTAAAAGTAAAGAGTTAGTAATTGAGTATCAAAAAGAAAAAATAGAAATAGACGAAAGATATGATGAATTGCAGTCTAAAGTAAAAGCACTACAAGATATACTAGATAAATATAAAGATTATGAAAATCTAGATGAAATAGATAATATAAAGAAAGAAATTAGTGATAAAGAATCCACATTAGATGATTTAAAATCTAATGTTCAAAATACTAAAGATAAAGTTGGAGATATAGAAAAGAGTGTAGAGATTATTACTCATTGTTTATCATTAACTACAAAAGATTTTAGAGAATACTTATTAACTAATGTTATAAAATTTTTGAATAATAGATTATACAAATATTCAAAAATGTTATATAATAATATAGAAGTTGATTATATTTATATTGACGATAACTTAAATATTTATGTTGGTGAATATGAATATAACACATTGTCCGGAGGAGAAAAAAGAAAAGTTGATATAGCTTTGGTATTTGCTCAAAGGGATTTAGCTTTAAGTATTTCTGGAATGAATTGTAATTTATTGGTGCTTGATGAGATATATGATAACTTAGATGAAACGGCAATTTCTAATGTATCAAGTTTGATAGCACAAATTTCTGATATAGACTCTATGTTTGTTATAAGTCATATGAAGAATGTTGATATTAAATATGATTCTATTTTAAAAGTAACTAAAGATGAATCTAGAATTTCAACTGTTTCTTATGAATAATTAAATATGAGTACAATTAAAACGTTTTCTGATAAAATACGAAAACAAATAGAAGAAGACCCGAATAATCCTGATATATTCAATAATCTAAGATTACTTGCAAATTTTTATTTTAGAGGAGTAAAATTTGTAGATAATGAGCAGCAATTAGAAGAGATTTCAAATATAGCTGCAGAAGATATGTATATGAGAGTATATAATGGAATGAAATTATATAATCCAATTGGATTTTTATATAAATTCAGGTATACATATTTCAAAGAGATGAAAAAAATTGAATATACAGAAGTAATAGAGTGTGAAGACTATGATATGACTATGGGTCTTTTGAATATGTGTGTAGGAAGTTCAATATCATTAGAAAATAGTTATGATGTTATTTGGATTAAAGACTATTTACAAAGAATACCACAACAAGTTGATTATATATTGAGTAAATGTTGTAGATATAAAAAAGGTACGTCTATATATAGAAATATTTATACATCAATTATGTTATCTTTGTATAAAGATGATATAATACCATTATTCATATCATCTAAAATACACAACTATTTTTTATTGATGTTAAATAAAGTTAAAGATGAATTATTTGATGATATAAAAAATAATTTATTAGATAATAATTTAACTTATGATGGAAATTTAGATATGTTACTTAATATATTAAGATTAAGTAATGTTGATAGATATATACCAGAGGTTTTAGATAATGAGTGATAATAAGTTTTCAGATTTAAAGTATCTTACTAAAGAAGATAATTTTTCTACTATATTAATGTTACTGTTTACATTAACCGAAAATCCAAAATACTCTACATTGAGTGAATTGGTTTATATTTTAGACTCTAAAAATTTCACAAAATTTATAACATATTTTGCTGGTCAAACAATTAAAGTTCCTAGAATGGAAGATATAATAACTTCATTTAGAACTATGTTGTTGTACCAGTTTTATATTGTGGAGAAAAATAGTTGGGAAAAATCTTTAGAAATGTCAGGTTTTGCTAAAAACGATTCATATACAGCAAGAAACTATTTAGTAATGTTAGAAAAAGCGCTAGATTACTATGATTATGATGTAGGAAGTAAAATAGATGAATAGTTATAAACCTAAATATAAAGTAGATATTAAGCTAATTAATAAAAATTTGTTAGAACTTTATAAAGAAACATCTAGACTAAACAAATTTGGACGAAAGAATTATTTAGTATTAGAGGCTTTAGATAAATTAAATAAACACGATATTCATAATCTAAAAAAGTTTGATGAAGAATTAGAAAAGTTTGAAAAAGAGTTCGATAAATCTGAAAACATTAATGATTTAAATGAGTTAATTTTATTAGCTAATAATTTAAATAATTTTGTATTCGATAAATATGTTAATATATTACATAAATTAGAGGAAGATATACAACAATGAGATATAAAGAAGATAGTAGTGGTAGACCAAGAAATTTAAGATTAAATCAAATAGAATTTGAGAGATTTGTTCCACATCTAAGTAAACTTACTGGATTATATGCAAATATGTTTATGTATATTGTAAAAATATTATATCAAGGATTAATGTACGATATAGTAAATAAATCATTAGATGGTGAAATACAAGATGAGTTATGTATTGAAATACCTCATATAGGTGGTTTATATCTTAAATATGTTGATGGTCAAATAGAATTTGATAAGTTTGAATTAGAAAATGAATTCAAAGAAGATATTATAAATTCTATTGAAAATAAGACTTGTGAATTAGATGATATTATAGAAAAAGAATATTTAAACAAAATATTATCTAAATATGAGGAAGTATTATGACAAAGTTACCGACAAAAATTCCAAAAACAGATATTGTTGAAAAGAATACATTAGATTTAATGGATTTAATTGCAGATGGAGCTTTAAATGAAACTGAATTGCCGGATTTAATTGAGCGTGACGAAATTATAAATAGAACAAAATTATTTTTGGTAGCTCAAGCAAAATCTGAATTGAAGAGAATAGTTAGATTGACTAGATTATTAGACAATTTAGAAGAAAGATATGCAGATAGATTAGAAACTGAGCAATTTGATATGGAATTAGATGATTATCAAAAAGCTCTTAGAACTATAAATACTTGTATAGATAGGTCTAATAAACTAATAAAAAGTATAGTTAATGATGAAGAATTAACAAGTATTCTAATTGTTAATAATCAAGCTCAAGTAAATAATAATATAGACATAACAGAGAATAAACTAATAGTAGATGGTTTAGAAAGCCCAGAATCAAGGAATAGAGTTGTTCAAGCTGTAGATAATATATTAAGTCAGTTGAAAACAAAAGAAGAGGAATTGAGGGAAAATGAGTGATAATGTATTTGATTTATCAGGTTTAGATTTAAGTTCAGATATTTTTAACTCGATGAGTGCTGAAGAAAAAGAAGCCGTAATGCAAATATTAAATGATGCTAAATCGGGTAATACTGATATTTATGCTTCTATAATGTCTGAAGATTATGAGGAAGTTCCTGTAGATATTGATACATTTATTGAAGATAATAGATATATAGGTAAAACAACAAGACAAGGTTCTACAATTTATCCATATTGGAGAAAAGTATTAAGAAATATATTTGACCCAAAAAATCATTATACAGAAATAGTATTTACAGGTGCTATTGGATTAGGTAAAACAACAATAGCAATCATAGGAATGGCATATGTACTTTATAGATTATTATGTTTAAAGAATCCACAAGAGTTTTATAAGTTACAAGAAAATTCAACTATTGTATTAGCTTTCTTTAATGTTAATCTAGAGTTAAGTGGTAACGTAGCATTTGGTAAAATGCAATCAATGTTAAAGGAATCACCTTGGTTTTTAGAACACGGAGAAATAATAGGAAGAAAAAATGAAGTATTTGTTCCTGATAAGAATATAAAGTTTAATGTAGGTTCTCAAGCAGAACACGGATTAGGACAAGATATTATATGTGTTAAAGGTGATACAGTAATAAAAACTGTAAATGGTGATGAAAAGATAGAAGATTTAGAAAATAAAATTATATTTGTAGAATCAGATGATGGAACAATAAGTACAGCTTGTACAGTTAAACAAACAGGAACTTCAAAAGAAATGTATAGAATATATGTTGAAGGAGATTTTCCAATAGAAGTTACTGGAGAACATAAATTAAAATTAAAAGACGGTACATATAAAAAAGCTAAAGACCTCACAGAAGAAGATGAATTATTAGATATTGATATTATACAATAGAATATGTTCCGATAGAGTAAGCATACAGTACTATAAAATTAGTAGTGTATGTTTTTTCTTTATATTCACTGTTTACAATTTGTAAACTTTGTGTTATAATATATATATCATAAGTATTAAGGAGGTTGTATATTATGACAGAGATGAATATAAAAATAATAGAACTTTATAGCGAAGAAGGATTACTAGTTGGTTCATATGAAGTTAGAACAAAGGAAGATATGCAAAAAGTTTTACTTGCAATAGCTGATGTGGCTATGTCTGGTGATACTATTAAGTTTAAATAAGGAGAAATATTATGTTAAATGATTATAGAATCATAGAAGTAACGGGTAAAGAACTTGGAAAAAAGACAAATTACAATGATGTCTACATAGTACATAAAGATTATATTCCAATGATTAAGGAGTTTATAGCTCATTGGGAAGATTACTGGAATGGTATTAAAGGAAGAGGAGAACCTTATCAATTCTTCTTTAATATTGAAAATTATGTAGATGTTACTAATCCTGCTTGTAATCTCAATGACCCCTTAAGAGAATTTCTAGAGAATATTTGTGAAGATTTACACGGTATGTACATTAGATGTAATGGTGCAGAAGCTTACGAATTTGATTATTAAAAGGAGAAGGGTGGTATAAATTATGAATACATATAAAGGAATAGTTACATTTTGTGGTGTAGGAGACACAGAATATGAAGTACAAGCAAAAGATATGAATGAAGCCATAGGAAAAATATTCGAAGAAGCTAAAATGGATTTATATTCAGAAATAATTGATGATGGTGAATATCAAATATCATTTAGTGATGATATAAATGCAGAAAATATATATTACTGCGAAAATGAGTTTGAAGCTTTAGAAGAAGCTGAGGATAATGATTTAAGAATAGAAGAAGTTTATATAGTTGAATAAGGGAGATTATTATGGGACAATGGAAATATAAGTTAAAGAATAGTCAAGCATTGAGAGATGCTATTCATAATGGAGATTTAGATGAAGTTTTAAATCAATTAGAAGTTTGTTGGAAAGAAATTAATCAACAATTTCCTGAAGACTATGATGATAGAGAATTAAGTTCAGACCTAGATGATATAGAGAATGAGAGAGATAATATCTTAAATTATGAAGATTATGATATGGATTATGAGGAAGTAGAAGATAATGTAGATTATCTCTTGAGTAATTTATATGATGAATGTGATGGACTAGGAATTTGGATAGAAATTTAAATAGGAGCAAATTATGGTTTTACTAGAAAAAGTAGAAATACACGATGAATTAAATCCGATATTATGGGAAGGAGATAAACTAAAGGAAGAAGTCCAATCCAGGCTAATGGAAATAGTAGAAGAGTTTCAAGAGTTTGTCTCCATCCCTATACATATAATAGATGTTTATGTTTTAGGAAGTAATGCTCAATATAATTATACTGAACATTCAGATTTAGATTTACATTTAATTACTAACTTTGTTACAAGTGAAATGTCAGAAGATATTGCTGAAGCATTGTATAATTATGAGAAAGCAAGTTTTAATGGTCATTATGATATTGACATTAAAGGTATTCCTGTAGAATTATATGTTCAAGATGTTAAGGCTATGAACGCATCTAAAGGAGTTTATTCTTTATATAGAAATGAATGGATTACAAAACCTGAAAAAGAATTAGAACCTCCAGAATTAGATGATGATAAAATAGACCTAGAATATAATGAACTTAAAGATGAAGTTGAGATTGCATTAGCTTCAAATAAATCATCAGATGTTGCAGATATGATAGATAAAATATATCTAATGAGAAGAGAGAGTTTAGCACAAGATGGTGAGTACGGAGTGGGTAATCAGGTATTTAAGAAATTAAGAAATAATAGATACTTAGATAAATTGAAAGATAGAATGTATGAACTCCGTTCAGACGAATTATCATTAGAGAATTTACAAAGGAGATAATTTATGATTATTACAGCTAAAAGTGTATTTGGAGATACTATAGAATTTGAATTAGATAAAAATGATATATATTCTATTGAAGAATATGGTATGGGAGAAGAATGTATATTAGAAGTATTAGAGAATGATGGTAATGGTAATTCAATTATATTTGGATGTAGTTTTCCAATACCAGATGATAATAATTGGTATTTTTGGGTACACGAATTCGATGAAGATGGTGGATTTGAACAATATAATGTAACTAATCTACCAAAAGAAATAGAAGATAATATCAAAAGACAAGTAATAGATGAGTTTAATTTATAGAGAATATAAGATTAATTTTATCATAAAAAGTGTTTACAAATTGTAAACTTTATGGTATAATATAATTAAGATAAGAAAAGATGAAACTTATCCTAGTTAAGAAAAAACTTTAAAATCCAATTCGATGAAGATGCAAAAGAAGTAAGTAAGGTTATTGGATACAAAACTACGATGACACTTATTGAAACAAAGCTAACTCATCAGTAACAAAATTTCATCAAGAGAAGAAAGAGAAGAAAGAGGTAAAAGATATGAATATTCAAAACAAAGTACTTAGAAAAGCATATGAAGGTTCTTATTATACTATCATTGGAGCTGGTGGAGATTTACAAGAATGTAAAGATGGTTATAATGAGTTGTTAGAAAAAGAAGAAATTGGTCACGTAAATGATAATGATTTTATTACATTTTCAGGAAAAGATATGAATGATGAATTTAATCTTACTGGAGATAATCGTTATCCGGATGACTTAACATTTCTAGCATTTCCACTAGACAATTTAAACATTAGCAAGTTAGCTATCTTTAAACTTAAAATGCAAGACCGTTGGTTTGATGATGTAGTAGATAATAATTTAGATAGAGAAGAAAGGTAAAATAAATGACAATTGAAGAATATTATAGAAAAATAAAAAACAAAGAACTTATAAGATTAAAACATAAAAATACAAGTTACGGCGCTACAGCATTATGTGTAGAATTAGACAAAGACAGTTATGAACCTGTAAGATATGTGAGAGTTGAAATTGCTGAAAATGAAGTAATGGATAAAGGAGAAGATGCAACAGCTTGGGAATTCACCTCATATACATTAGAAGATGCACTAGATGAATATAATAAACAATATTAATCTAGACAAATAAACACATATAATATTATTTTATTAAGATGATAATTAGAAAGGAGAATAATTATGGCAAGTTATAGAGGAAAAAAGGGTTATAAAATACCTATTTATGTAATCGTTGATGAAGATATTGATGTAGATGAATTGACTGATACAGTTGATGATGCAGTATATAGTGCATTATATAATCACGATATCTGGAACTGTGGAATAGATAATCCAAAAGAAGTTACAGATATGTTAGAAAGTGATATAGATTATTTATTAGATTAACATTAATATGATGATTATTATAAAAGAAGAGGTATGTAATAATGAGTGATGTACTAAGTAATAAGATAGTAAGTATAAGAACATATAATAATGATTATCTAGATAAAATAGATGAAGTTGTAGATGATTTATTTAGAAGTATTGAAAACTATTTATCTCATTATAATGAACTATTTAGAGTAGTTTCTACAAACGACGAAGATGATTTAACACGTGAAGGCGTATATTATTTATATTTTGAATGTTCTGGTAATGTTGAAGACTTTGAAGAAGTATGGCCAGCTATTAAAGAAGATATAGAAAATATAGTAGGATATGAAAAAGTTGGTTATCATAATGTTGTAAGTTATTATGATTATGATGAAGGAGAAGATACATATCCACACGATATGTTTTCAATAGATGTAGTTGTGCCTAGTCAATACTTTGAAGAATATGTAGATGATATACCAATGTTTACAGATTAAGATAATTATATTATTATTTTTAATTGAGAATTAAGGCCTATAGTGTAATGGTAACACGTCTGGCTTTGACCCAGGTGTTTCAGGTTCAAATCCTGATAGGCCTGTTTATAGGAGGTAATAAAAATGATTACAATTTTACCTGAATTTGAAAGTTATGAAGAAATAACAGAATTCGTTGAAAGCAAAGAATTCGAAAATTTGAATAATGAAGAAGCATTAGAAATTTTAGATAAGCAGCAACAACTATTTTTTGAAGAAAATAGAGATGTTATTGAAGAAACTCCAAAATTAGAAGAAGCATTCGAGATACCTGAATACTTGGAGGCATTAAAAGAATGATGCTACTTGAAAAAGAATTTACTTTAGATGATATAGAACTTGGTGATATGGTTAGATTAAGATATGGAAAAAATCTACCACATTGGGTAAACAAACAATCAAATGAAGGACATTGGTTTTTTGTATTATCTAAAACACCTTTAATTGTTTGTATATCATCTACAAATACAGATAAATTAAATAATCATTTTCCGTGGAATGTTGAATACCACGACAAGAAAAGAGTAGTAATTAAAACAGATACTCCTATTAAAATTAAATTAAAGAATATAAAAGATAAATTAGATTTTGACAAAAATATTATTGAAGTAAGAAATGTTATTTCAAAATACAATGAATACATAAAACAGAAGGAGATTTAAATATGAGTAAATATGTACAAGTATATGTAGGTAATGATGACCCATCTATTCAAAGTATATACTATGATGATGAGTGGATGGATTATGTAGGCGGCAAAGAAACATTAGAAAAATATTGTTATATAAATTATTATTATGATAGTGGCGACCCTATAGTTAAACCTACTTGGTATGATTCTTTTGTAGGTTGGTTGGAAGAGATTTTAGATTTTATAGATGATATTACAGATGAGGAATATTATACTTTTGAAGAAGCAGAAAAATATTTAGAACAGTATGCTTCTGATTGGCATACAACTAAAGAAATGGTTTTAGAAATTATTGCGGCATATGATTATAATTATTATAAAGAATTTTTAAATGCACACGGAGTTACATCTAGACCAGATGATTATGAAATAGAATATTTAAATGATATAGATACAGAAACAGTATTCTATATTTATGGTAAGATTACAAATACTTCAGTAGACCATTATGAAACATCATCTATGGACGGTAGGGAAAGAGTTGTTATTGATTATATTGTTACTCCAGAAATTGACCCTTATAGTATAGCAGATTTTGTATTTGGTCAAATATATGGAGTAAATATTCTTGAATTTGATGATGATACATATAATCAAATAGTTAATAGTGATAATCCTACTAAAACATTTGAAGAACTTATGTACGAAGGTGACCAAATAGATTTTATTATAGTATCAGATAATAGTTCTTTGGATATTCCATATAATATTTCAGCTGAATATAACGAATATGGAGATGGTTTTATAGATATGGTTTTATAGAAGTTTAAAAAGAATATTAAAATTCTTTATACATATATTTGAACATAGTATTATTAATTTCTTATAGACTAAAGATTCAATAGTATAAAAGAACGGTGTAGAATTTCATCATTTATGTTTAAAGGTTATTTTATCTTAAAGAAATTCAAATTTAAAATAGCATATTACTTTGTTTTGTCTTTACTAAACATAAATAAATAATCGAACAGTAAAGTTCAGAAAATCCTGCAAATACTCATAAGTCTTAATACTAGCAGAGTTATAATAAATCTAGTCAATAAAAGGCAACAATGATTTATTACAGAGATAATGAGTTTTAAATCTCAAAAATTATGAATAACAATTTATAAGAGATTAATAATACTATTATTTTCCTTGATAGCTCAATGGTAGAGCATTCGGCTGTTAACCGAAGGGTTGTAGGTTCAAGTCCTACTCGAGGAGTTAAGGCTCCATCGTATAATGGTAAGTACACAAGGCTTTCAATCTTGTAATGGCGAGTTCGAATCTCCCTGGAGTCATTATAAAATAAATAAGGAGAAATATATTATGGTACAAGAATTAAATGGTGGACAATTCGTATTAGTAGAATTTGATGATGAAGAATTAAATGATTTAAAGTTTGCTAAAATAAACGAACTGTTAGATATTTTACAATATCAATTAGAAGCTAATGATATTTATTTAGTATCAGAAGCTTGGCAAACCCTAAGTAATTCAGATGCTGCAGTAAGTTTTTATAGTGTTAGAAATGATTTATCATATCTAGTAGCCGTTGAAGATATTAAAAAGATGGGTAAATCAGGAAACCTTATGATGTATGGACACACTCCAGATGAGTATGATTTAGAAGATATTGAAAGAGTTTTCGGAGATGAAGAAGATGCTAATGATGAATATCTTAAAGAGTCTAAAAAAAAATTAAGTTATGATGAAGCTGTAAAGCAATTTGATAAGTTTTGTGATGCTTTAGAAGAACAGTATAATACTGGTGGAGATTATACAGACCGTTCTTCTAATAATAAAATAATAGTATCTGGTGCATTGGGATATGATGAATTTACTTTATTAAATGATGGCTCATTGAAACATCATTTTAATTATTATGAAGATGATGCAAGCGATGATGGTTGGTCAGATACTATTATATATGATTCACTAGAAGATTGTTTAAAAAAATCGGTTGCATCATCAGTTATTTATTATATTACTGATGTTGCAGATATAGATTTATAAGGAGAGATATTATGCATATTAAAAATTCAATACATTATAAATGTATGTTATGTGGACAAGAATTTAAGTCTAATAACATAAATCAAAAACAAATATTATTGTCTGCTGAAGATAGTGGTATTACTAATGATGGATATTTTAAGGGATTAAGAAGAGCTACAGTTTGTCCAGAATGTTATGAAAGTTACTGGTCTGTATTAAATCTTAATTTTCCACATTTTAAAATTGATAGTGGTAAGATTACTATTGAAGGTGTAGATGATGGAGATTTAGATAATAAATATAATAAAGCAAATTACGAAAATGATTTAGAAGTTTCTATTGTAGATGATTATGAATTCAGATGGTAATTTGTTGTTTACATTAAGTAAACTATATGTTATAATATTAATGAAAAGTTTTATCAATGCTTAACTGTTAGAGCCTAGGACAATCTAACAGAGAGGACCCGCTTGATGTCCCAAGTTATACTAATGATAGAGGAGAGTATAATACAACAGTACCTGGGTATGCGCGCCTAAATTTCGGATATAAAAGAGCCAGGAATCCGTGGAAGAAGTCTAAAGGTAATAAACTTTTCAAAAGAGAAAAAAGAGAGATGGGAGAAAATATTATGACAAAAGAATTTAAAGATTTTATTGATGATTTTTTAGTAGATGAATTATATGCAAATGCAGGCTTATATGTATGTGGAGCTGAATTAGGTATTGATTTAGTAGAAGAACTTGTGATTAATAATAATTATAACGATTATTCATATCAAGAAGCTATTGACTTCGCATTTAAATTTAACAAAGATGCTTTAGATACATTCAATCACTTCAAAGATTATTATGATACATTTCCAAATGTTTTTGAATCACCCAATAAATATGTTGTATATATGATTATGTATGGTGTAACTACAAGATTGAGTGAAAGTGAAACAGTAAATAGTTTTTGGAATAAACAAGAAGAGCTAACAGAAGATATAATTAAAAAGATTTTAAAAGATTTAGATATAGAGGAATAATATGAAAAAGGGTAATTATAGTACTGGTTTTAATGGATTTAAAGATTTAGATGAAGATAGAGTAGATGATTTAACTGATGATTTGTATACTTATGTTAACGGAGAAAGAGTTGGTATAGGTTTGTATAAACAAAGATTAGTTAATCATACTCCAGGATATACTAAAGAATTTTTTATTCCGTGGTATGAACGAGTATTTGGATATACTCCAAAGGAGATATAATTAAGAGGTGATTATATGTTTAATGATTATATGTACAACATTATAATATTGAGTGAACGCAGATATAAACGTAAAGAATTATTAAGAAAATTGGGTGATTATACTATTACTTTTATAGACCATATGTTTAAAATATTTACTCAATATGATAATATTGCTAGAGAGTCAGATTGGTATAAAGAAATATATAATTATTACAACCAGTTACCAGAGATTAAAACTAAAAGTAGAAAGTTAAAAGAAGATGATATTTTTAAATCTATATTTAGTTATAGTTTAGAATCGTTTCATTCTTCATTTTTAAAAAATATTAAAAATATAAATAGTGATTTTAGTGATAATTTAGACATTAATGATAAAGAACTAGAAAAGAATATTTATAACTTTATAAAAGATTATGTTAAATGGTTATCTAGTGAATTAGCTACTAATATGTTTATAAGTAGTGATGATTCTAAAAATAAACTAGATGAACTATATATTAAATATAAGTAATATAAGAGAAATTGGTTTTTCTTTAATGCCTGATTATACACAATTATAGGAGATATAGATATGACTACACAACCTAAAGATATAGGACAATTTAAAAGAAATGGTAGTAATAAAAAGAAAACTAAAGGTAGTTCTCCAAGAAGAACTAAATCTGGAGGTAGAAGAAGATGAATAGTTTTTTAGAAAAAGTCTGCAAAGAAAAGAATTTAAACATAGCAAAAGCAGATGATAAAGAAGTTTATACTATTATGGGAGAATGTAATAACACTCTAAATATTAGTATGGAGAATAATAGAATATCGAGTTATATTCTTAAAGAGAATAATGACATTATAGAACAATTTGATATGGAGTATGCAGAAGATACTTTAGATGATATTCTTTCAGATACAGTAGATACATTTACTGCAATCAATGATATTAAGGATGGAGATAGTGAGTTAGAAATTCTTAATGAAGAAGGAGAAGATGAAGTAGAGATTGTAGATGAAAATGGAGATGTAGAAGAAGTTTCAGAAAAATTAGAACTTGAAACTGATGTATTTTCTCCTGAAGTTGATGTATATAATGAATTGAATAATGTTAAAACAACATTAAAAGATTTAGGTAATAAGCTAAAGAATATAACTGTTGCAGATGAATCTCTTTCAATGATTATATTAGATATTGCACATAATACATTATCATTATCATTAGATGTTGAGAGTGCTATGGATACATTATCAGAATTAGACGGTGTACAAGAACCTTTAAATAGTTCTAAAGATTTAGATACTAAAAACGATTTAAATGAAACTGCGGCTAGACTTGATGTGTCTAAATCTATTCTGGCTGCTAGATTTTTAGAAGAGTTAAATAAAATAACTCCAGATGATTTAAAGATGTATGAACAAGTATGCGGAGATATATTTAAAGTAAAATAAAAAATTAGTTATTTAATGGGAGGTAATAAAAATGACTAAGAAGGAAAAAGTTAATTTAGTAGCAGAGTTAAAGAAAGTTGTAGTAGACCACGTAATATATAGAAAGAAATACAAATACTACAGAGATACTGATAAAAAGATTAAGGGTAAGTATTCTCATAATTTTAAAGTTATTTGTTCTAGTAAAAAACAATTGGATTTTAAAAATCTAATTAAGTCTGAAGTTACTAAATTTTTGAAGAGTGATAATATCGATTTTGATTGTTCAAAATATGATAGAAAAGACCCTACTAAAATAATTATTACTACTAAATTTATGACAGTTATAGGAAAGGCTTTGGATAAATCAAGATATACAATTAAAATTGATTATAGATATTAGAGGATAGATTATGTCAGTAAAGGATTATGGAGATTTTAATCATCCTATATTTAAGACTGCTGATGGGAAAACTCCTATTAGTGACGGTAATACATTATTGGCATATTGTCCAAGATGTGATGCTGTATTAATTAAGTATAGACAAGATAAATGTCAGGAATGTGGAAAAGAAATAGATTGGAGTTAATAATGACTAAAGAACAAGAGATTTTAATTTTAGAAGATAGACTACATAAACTACAAAATAATGGTAAAAATTTTAAATCTGGTGTAGTAAAAAAGCTTACTAGACAATTAAGAAATCTTAAAAAATAGTTTACTTTTAGTAAATTATTTGATATAATACTTAATAGATAATAAAGATATTATCAAGAGAAAAAAGAGAAAATAGGAGAAAAAATTATGTCAAAAAGATTAACAAAAAAAGAAGCAGAGAAAAAAGCTGGGTTAATTCTATCATTAACAAAAGAAAAGAAAGAAATCGAAGAGAAAATTAAATCATTAAAAACAGATTTACAAGATTTTATGACGGACAGCGAAATTGAAGAATTAGATACAGAAAAGTTCTTAATTTCTTATACGAGATTTGTTCAGAATAGACTAGATACTACAAGACTTAGAGAAGAAAGACCTAAAATCTATTCTAGTTACTTAAAAGAAACGTCATCTAGTAGATTTGATGTGAAGGAAAAGTAGATTGAATTTAATTAAATTGTATCTAATCTTCTAATTATATTATGAGGAGGTAGATACAATTTGATTAAAAAAGATAAATTATATAAAGAAAATCTTAGAATTGTCGGAAATAATATTAGAGAAATAAGACAATCTAAGCATCTTTCTCAAACACAATTGGCAAATAGTACTGGATATTCTAAAGGTGGAATAAGTCAATTTGAATCGGGAATTAGAGAATTAGGTTTAGGAGTATTAATAGAATTGTCTAGACAATTAAATATACCAGTAGAAGAATTATTAAAAGGAGTAAAATAAAGATTATATAGTTATGGGCTATATAATCTTTTTATGTTTAAATTATGGGTTATTTTATAAATATATTTAACGATAAATATTTAACGACTAAAAATGTTGCAGAACAAATATTTGATTACATAGAAATAGATGAAGTTAAAGTGTCATTAAGAACATTCTCTAAAGATGAAATATTAGATAATATGTGGTGCGGTGATTTTATATATAAAAAATCTGGCGAGATTATTCCATCAGATGGAGATACATATACAGTAGATTCTAGTATATTGGGTTTTAATTATGATTATAAAGAAAATGTTTTAACTGTTTATGAAATATTAGAACCGTTTGATTTAGAAGAAGATAAGGAAAATAAAGATAATGAGTCTATACAAAATAGCAACAGTAACACCTAAAGTAAAAGTTCAAATTAGTGATGTACTTTGTGAAACTATGTTATATGGTAGTTTGTTTGACCAAACACAGTCTTTTATAAAGAAGATGGCACTTTATATAAATCTTTTTAGGGTTAGTCAAGCAACAGTTAAACCAGAAGAATTAATATTTGAAAATGACCCTATGACAAATGATACAATTATTTATGTTCAACGAAAACTATAGGAATACATTATGAATGATAAAGAGAAATTAAAATTTTTAAAAGATAAATTTGTTGCAGTGTGTACAAATAGACTACCTGCAAAAGAATGGTATAAACATCCTGACGCTTATAAACTATCTAAAGAGGCTGAAGAAAAAGGTAAAGAATATTTCTATTACGAAAAGTATAAAAAGGGTAGTGCAACTAGACTTAAAGAGGGAAAACCTAAATACATTTATAAATTAGGTTTGTGTGAGTTTTTGACACCAGAAGAGTATGATGAAATATTTAAAGGTATAGAATAAAGATAATATGAATTTTGATGAAGCAAAAGAATTAATCGAATATAAAACAGGTGTATGGATTAAACTAGATGATGATATTCCAAAAGACAGAGAAAAAGTATTAGCACGTACAGAAGACAGGCTTATATATTTACTTAATTATTCTACTGACTTATATAAAGTAGATGAGTATGATTTCTGTAATGAAAAGAGTAAATCAGGATTCTATGATTATGACAGTGAGTTTGGTTACTACACAATGAGTGGTATTGTAGAATTTATGCACATACCAGAATAAAAGATAATGTACAATATTTTAGTCATTAACTATAAAAATTGTATTTAATGTATAAAATATTATACATAAGGAGTAAATTATGAGTAATGTATTAAAAGTTAAAGATAGTTTATATTTTCATCCAGGTTATTACCTCAACGAATTATCAGAACAAACTAAAGAAGAGTTAAGACATAGACTAGCATTTACTAATAAAGAATTTAAACAACTACTTAACGGAAAACGTAATTTAGATGTATATGATTGTGATATTTTAGGTCATATGTTTAATACTAGTTCAAAATATTGGATGAATTTACAAAAGACATTTTATAAGGGTGTAAAGTTAAAAGAAGAAGTAAGTTTATTTTATAGACTTAAACGAAAAATAGATAAAATAGACAAAATAAATTTAACAATAAATGTACTTATAGTTGTATGGAGTATAATTTTTTGCATAGGTATTTTTTCAGCTTTTATGTATACTTATAATGATGTGAAAGAGGAAGAATCCTTAAGACAACAAGTTACAGAATTACAAAAGGAACTTAATCGATGAATAAGTCTATCAATATATTAGGAACTAAATATAGTATTATATACCAGATGCAAGAAGATAATCCAAAGTTTGATGAAGTAGATGGTTATGTAGACCACGCAACAAAAGAAATTTATATAATGATTCAAAGACCAGATAAAAGTTCAGTTAAAGATATTGCTAGTTATCAAAATCATATATTAAAACACGAAATAATTCACGCATTTTTATATGAGAGTGGATTAGATGCTCAAACACATAATTGTGATTCTTGGGCAACTAATGAAGAGATGGTTGATTGGTTAGCAATTCAGTTTGATAAAATACAAAAAGTTTTTAAGGAGTTAAAGATATGATTGAAGAAACAATAAAAAATAATTCAGAAGATGAGTGTTTGCAAATGCTTGACGAAATATTTGAAGAATATGAAGATGAAGAATTTGAAATGCCACAAGCAGATGCAGAGATACTTGGAGGTATACTAGTTGATATTGAAAAAAATGTTGATAGTTCAGAAACAGTTAAAAATGTAATTAAATATCTTATGAAGAAAAATGACATAAATGCCTTTGATGGAAATAAAGTAAGTTTTGAATTAAAGGATGATGATGTGAATGTCATTAAGGACAACGAGGGAGAATAGATGAATAAGAAAATTAAAGAATTAGAACGAGAAAATGAAAAACTAAAAGCTAAATTATATGATTGTGAAGAACAATTAAATAGTTATCAACAAGGAATTGCTGATGGAACTCTTTTGGCAACAATATTAGAAAATGGAAGAATTATTGCTAATGAGATAGTAAGTAATACATTTAATTCTAATAATAAGGGGGAGAATAAGACAATAACAGCAGAAGATATTGAAGATATTATAGATTATATTAACGAACACGAAAAAACAATACAAGAAGATTATGACACAATAGAAGATTTTGATGAACTAGATTTATCAATGCACTACAAGTTATTAGTCAATCGAGTAAAAGTAAAGTTAGGTGAGTTACAGTCGGAAAGTACCGAGTCAGAAGATACTGAGTTAAAAACAAAGGAGAGAATTAATGATAATAAATACAGGTAAAAGAACAGGAAAGAGAAAACTAGTAAATGATTTATGTAATTCTCAATGTGAAAATAAAGAATTACAACAAATATTTAATGAAGAAGTAAAACAGTATTCAGAACATAACAATATAACTACAGATGAAGTTTTAAGGAGAGTTAAAGAGAAAAATGAGAATAACAAATGAAGAACCCAAAACACTTAAAATATATAAATTTATTATAAGTGATACAAGTAATTATAACAGTGATGTAGAAGTTAAGTATGGATTAGATAACGGAGAATTATTTGATGATATAAAAATAGTAGCAGAATACAGTTTAGATAAGGGTAAGATAAATGAGTAAAAAGATTAGACAACTAAAAAGAAAATTAAGAGAATTAGATAATAAAGAAGAATTAACAGAAGAAGAAATAATGGAACATAAAAGATGTACATTTGAAATTACTGAATTAGAAGAACAAGAAGAATATAAATTAGCTAGTAGAGATGGATGGGAGAGAAAATGAAGTTACAGATAGTTATACCTAAAGAATTTGAAGTAGATTTTACTACAGATAAATTTGAAGATTTTTTCAGTAGATTAAGTACAGTAGATTATACAGATTCTTTAGTAGGAAAGTATGAAAAAGAAACAATAGGAATGTTTGAGAAAGTATTTAAAAACGCAAAGGTAATAGAAGAAAATTAGAGGAGTGAATAAATGGGTAATAAATTTAGAGAGGTTTTTGAAGGTAAAACTATGTATCCGTTTATAAAGGAAAGCTTAGAAAATTCCATTAAAGAAAAATGGTGTACTTCTTGTATAAATGGAGAAGAGGATTATTATCTACAACCTGGTGGAGTTCAAGTATCCTATACAAAATGTAAGTTAGATATAAAAAGAGAAGAATTAAATTCATATTGTGAAAAGTATGAATTGAATCAAGATGAAATACAACATTATATTAAATTCTGTATAGATTGTGATTTTGAATGTGCTAAAGAAATATTAAAATATAAAAAGGAGGATAAATAATGAAATTAAAAATAGAATTAAAAAATAATAAAATATATGAATTAGAAAATATAGATAAATATGAAATAGAAAATTCATTTTTAATAATAGAAAAGAAAATAGGTACTTGCGTACCAGAAGAAGTAGCAAAATTTAATATAAATGAAATAGTAAGTATAATAAATGAAGATGAATTATCATATAATATAAAGGAGAAAATAAAATAAATGCAGACATTAGAACAAATAATAACGCAAGAAATAAATACAGATAAATTAGATATATTAGAGATAGAAGTAAGAATGAAATGTGAAAACAATAAAGAATTAGATAATAAACTAATAGATTCAGCAGAATATGTTAAAGGAGAACTAATAAATAATGGAGATATAAAATTAGATGATGAAATATCAGATTATGATATAAGAGTATCAATTCCTGTAACATTAACAGTATATGAAGAATACTATTGCATAGATAATGAACCTTTAAGAGTATACACATCTAATCCTCCACAAGATAAATATATATGGTTTAAATCAGAATACTTAGCAACTAATTATTATAAAGCAATATTAAATGGACACCAATTAACTATGTATTTTGATGACAATACAGAAATGTGTGTCATTTATGATATAAATAAACTACAAAAATGGAAATGGATGTATAAAATATGAGAATAATAGAAGAAAATTCATTAGAAATAAATATAATAGTATCTGTATTAAGAAGTATAGAAAGAGAGATGGAGAGATTATATTGGAATAAATACCAAAAAGAATTAAATTCTCCATTTAGTAATACAGCAGAAATATATGAAAATAAAACATTTAAAGTAATAGCATATGACTGGAATAATGATAATATAGAACCTAACTTTGAGTATAAAGGATTAAAAGTATGGTGGTATAAACATCTAGGCAGAGGAGATTATGCAGAAATAGATAAAGAATTATCATTAGATTATTTATCTAAAATGTTAGATAAATGTATAAAATCATTAAGAAAAGATTTTGAAGGAGAATAACTATGAAATATATAACAGAAAATAGTATTTCAATAAATAGTTTAAATGAAGCAATAACTATGCAACAAATTTTAATTAATAATAATTATATTACTATGATTAGTAAAGAAGAAGGAAGATATATAATAAAATAAAATAATTACACACCTGTCCTTTGTGTAGGCTGTGTTGAGATTTCGTCTATAGTTTGCAGAAAGCTATAGACGTTTTCGTTTATATGATTAAAATGAATAGAAAATATTTTTGAATGTACAATTTATAAGTGTGTGATATACAGCATAATAAGTACTATAAAAATAGAAGTATTTAATAAAAATATTTAATGGAGGTATTTATTATGCGTATTGAAGATGATAATATTGTACGTCAATTAGAAGATATTGCAGATGCATTATCTGATATAGATACAAGTAGAATACCAAATTTGTTTGAATATATATCAGAACAAGAATTTGATAAGATATTAGAAGTATCAGAATTACTATACGATTTAGCTCACGAAATGAATGATGATGAATATATTGAAGATATAGATACTACATCTAGATATGATTATTATACAGATGAATATGGTGGAGTAGCATTTGAGAGCTATGATAAGAAAGACCATATTGAATATAATGGTTATGATATTTCTTATATGCCAGATTATGTTGATGGTTATACAGTTCAATATGATGGTGATGATATAGTATTTGATACAATAGATGAAGCAAAAGCATTTATTGATGGCTTGAAATAAGCCTAAATAAGTGTTTTTATTGTGTATTAATATTAAATTAATATGTTTTCAATAAAAGTTTAAATTTGAGTGATTTTTAAGGAGATACGGAGATAATAAATGTCAAAACAAACACAGAATTTATCATATCCAGAGCAATTTCTTGTTAGAAGAGGTTCAATTGAATCCTGGGGTAAATATATTGAAGACTATAAACAAAAACATAAAGTAGATGAATATATTGTACCATCAGGACAATTAATTGCCGTTAAAGAAACAAAAGAGGATAAGAATTATAGATTAAAACTAGGTAATGGAGTAGATGATTTCTATACATTATCTTATTTAGATACAGATTTAGAAGAAAAGTTAAATCAAGAGATTCAAGATAGAATTACATCTGATGAAGAATTATTAGCTAATGACTTAGTTATATTAAATGAAGCTAAACAATATGCAGATGATTTAATTTCTGGTGCATTAAAAAGAGTAATTGTAGAAGAATTACCTACAGAAGATATAGATTTAAATACTATTTATATGGTATTAAGACCAGAATCAGAACCTAATAATATATATGATGAGTATATGTATATAGATGATGAATGGGAAAAATTAGGTTCTACAGAAATAAATCTAAATGATTATTATACTAAAGATGAAGTTGATAATAAAATAACTAATGAAACTAACAAAGTTTTTCCAGCTGTATTTAGAGATGGTGAGATTAGTAAGTTAAAATCAGATTATCCAGGTATTAAAGATAAAGATTTAGTAATCTATACAGCGTCTAGTCTAGATAGAACTAAAGTATTTTTATATGTAGAACAATCTGATGAATTCCGTGCTATTGAATCTATTAAAATAATAACTAGTACAGAAAATCCCCCTACTTATAGTGGTGGATATAATGTTGGTGATATATGGATTAAAAATAGCTCTCAAGTATTTATCTGTATTTCAGGTGGTCCGAATGGTCCATCAGGTCATCCTCCATATAATTATACTTGGAAAGATTTAACAGAAAGTGGAGATTTAAGTAATTATTACACAAAATCTCAAGTAGATAATTTGCTTGATGATAAGCAAGATACTATTTTAGTTGGTAATGGTTTAGACATTGAGCAAGATAGAATTATAAGCGTTGACCTAATCGAAAATAGTGGCTTAATGTTTATCAACGGACAATTAGCAATAAACAATGGCGAACTTGGAGCAGACGCAGGTTTAAGACAATCACTTGTAAGTACATTCTTCCCTAACCCATTGGCTAGTAAATCGTATGTTGATAATTTAATGAGTGGTGCAACAAAATGGGAGTTTGTATCACAACTACCAACCGAAGATATTGATATACACACAATTTATTTTGTATCTAAACAGAGTGCAGAAACAGATAACATATATGACGAATGGGTATATGCTATACAATCAAGAAACCCAGATGTTTACGATTGGGAATTGCTAGGTACAAGTCAAGTTGATTTAAGCAATTATTATACAAAGACCGAAAGTGATAACAGATACGAGCCTAAACTAACACTTGGAGATGGTTTGAGAAAAGGTGCTAATGATGTTTTACAAGTTAAGTTAGCATTAAGTGAAGTTGAAAACCCTAACTATATTATATTTGACAATGTAAACAACGGACTATTCTTTGACTATTATACTTTAGGCTACAACACAAGTTTAAGAGCAAACCTAACAAGTGATAGTTA